>ERZ825896.432-NODE-432-length-55643-cov-3.861013_pt1 | contig 55643 bp, 48 predicted proteins | sample MGYA00519858_ERZ825896 | MGnify/ENA primary metagenome ERZ825896 (study PRJEB31778, sample SAMEA3449214) | human gut metagenome | biome: human gut; feature: human-associated habitat; material: faeces | place: United Kingdom | collected 2010/2012 ... | reverse complement strand
TCCCAAAGCAGGCGCGCTACCAAACTGCGCCACGTCCCGAATAAGAAACGAGCCAGGAACACCTGGCTCGGCTTGCTCTTTGGAGCGGGTGACGGGAATCGAACCCGCGTCATGAGCTTGGAAGGCTCAGGTTCTACCATTGAACTACACCCGCGTAAGTGCGTTTGCATACGATACTACAACTTCGCATACGGTGCAAGAATAATTTGATGAAGGTTTTTTCAGCGTCCTCTTGCAGGCTTATACTATGTGTCATATAGTATGTAACGCATAGTATATGACGAAAGGAGGTATATGGTGGACGCTCAAATGAAGCGGGGCTTTCTGGAGGCGTGTGTTCTCTCGACGCTGTGTCGCAAGGAGTCGTACGGATATCGGATCGTCAAGGACGTGCCTGACATTCTCGGCCTGACCGAATCGACGCTGTATCCCTTGTTAAAACGCCTCGAAGCTGCCGAATCCATTTCCGTTCGGGCGGTAGAGCATAACGGGCGTTTGCGTAAATACTATCGAACCACGGAGAAAGGGAGAATCGTCCTCGAATCGTTTCTTCGAGAGAAGCAAGAGGTCATGCAGATATATCGCTATATAGAGGATGCGGCCGGTGGCGAGCATGTATCATGCGGCGAACGAGGCCGCGGCAGGCGGACGGCAGGCGATGAAAGGGAAGGAGAAACCCGTGAATAAGAAAGACTATCTCGATTCCTTGGCGAAGGCGCTCGACTGCCTTTCCCGTGAGAAACGCTCCGAAATTCTTTCTTTCTACCAGGAGGCGATCGACGACCGCATGGAGGAGGGGATGTCCGAGGAAGATGCCGTTTGCGCCATGGGGCCGGTCGAATCGGCGGCGGAAAGCATTCTGGGGGAGCTTCCTGTCGTGCCGCGAGCGGTGGCGAAAACGAGGCGCAAAAGCCCCGCGCTGCTCTGGGTTCTTGCCATTGCGGGGTCTCCCTTGTGGATTCCGCTCGCGTTCGCGTTTCTGCTTGCAGTGGCGTCGGTGTATCTGTGCATCTGGCTTACGGCCGCGTGCATCTGGCTTGTGGCGGCGGTTTGCATGCTCGTGCTGCCATTCTGCCTGTATCTGGCGTGGTGCGGCGCGATAGCAGGGACGTTCGCCTTCGTTCTCGCCCAAGCTGGTTTGGGATGCGTGCTCGGCGGTATCGGCCTGCTCGTATTCAACGCGGCGTTTTCGGCGAGCCGCGCTCTGGCGGTGCTTTCTCAGAAATGGATACGAAAGGCCGTCTCTCCATTCAAACGCTATGAAACTGACCAGACGTGCGCTGTGGCGGCGTAAATATAGAAAGAAGGGATCGCGTATGAAAGAAATCTGGAAGACCTCGCGGCGCGTCGCATGTGTCTTGGCGGGGCTGGGAATCGTGCTTTCCTTGGCGGGATTCGCTCTTTCGGGATTCGACCCGCGCGTGTTTTCCGCCACGGTCGACCGCGGTACGGTGAGTTTTGGCGGCACGGTTGTCGAGAACCCCGAAAACCTACCGTTCATTTCGACGCTTGCCGAGATGGGCAGCGTCGAGTACGGCGTTTCTTCCGACGAAGAGGTATCTTAGGACCTTGAGATAAGCTGCAAAAAGGGAGTTGATCGCGATGGAATCCATTTCCCTCGAGGCTCTTGCTTCGTTCGGCGTGGGGCATGCTCATGACGAAGCTGCTGGAACGGGGTGCACGGTTGTCGTCGCTCCGCACGGCGCCACTTGCGGCGTGGATGTTCGCGGCGGCGGGCCGGCCACGCGTGAGACAGACCTGCTCAAGCCCGAAAACATGGTCGAATCCGTGCATGCCGTCGTTCTTTCCGGAGGCAGCGCGTTCGGCTTGGAAGCCTCATGCGGCGTCACGGACGTGCTTTCGGAGGAAGGTGTCGGGTTCAGGCTCGGGGGTGCTTGCATCCCCATCGTGACAGGAGCATGTCTGTTCGACGTTTTGGTGGGGAAGAACGCCCATCCCGACAAAGCCATGGGGGCGAAGGCCGCCCGTTCGGCCCTCGAGTCGTTTGCCGCCGGGAAAGACGGCTCCAGGGCTTCCCTCGAGCAGGGAAACGTGGGCGCAGGATGCGGCGCGACCGTGGGAAAAATGGGCCGGCCCGAGCAGGCTATGAAATCGGGGTTCGGCTATAGCTGCCTTCGCCAAGGTGACGTCATTGTCGCTGCGCTCGTGGCGGTGAACGCGCTTGGCAACGTATGCGACCGTTCGGGCTCGTGGCTTGCGGGCTGTCAGGACGATGGACGTATCCTCGACCCGCTCGAGGTCTTTTTCACGGCGGATTCTTCCGATGGGCGGCCCGATGATTTGGGCGCAGAGGCCGAAACGTCTCATGTCGAAGGGGCCGGCGTCACGCAGAACACCACGATCGGGGTCGTCCTCACGAACGCCAAGCTGACAAAGGCTCAGGCGACGAAGGTTTCTTCGACGACGCATGACGCCTATGCTCGCGCAATCAAGCCCGTCCACACCTCCAACGACGGGGATACCATATTCACCTTCGCATCGGGCGAGGTGGAAAGCTCAACAGATGCGGTTGCCATCGTGGCAACGGAGGCCATGCAGCAAGCCATAGTAAACGCAGTGCTCCATGCAAAGGGCGCATACGGGCTTCCCGCTGTGTGCGACCTGCGCTAAACGCTAAGGCGGCATTTTCGAAACAGAAGACGAAACGGCCCGCGCGGTTTTTTCAACCGTGCGGGCCGTAGTTTGCGGTGTGTCAGGGCGCGTCGCGCGTCTATCGAAGGCTGAAGCTAGCGGGCCGCGAAGCTTGCTATGCCGTCTGGAGAAAGCGCTATTTTGCAACGAGCACGGGCTTGCTGCAAATGCTCAGCAGCTTGTGTCCCACGCTACCCAGGTACCCCTTGATTCCGCCGAGGCCGCGGCTTCCAATGACGACCATATCGTAAGAGTCCTGCTCGGCGAGCTTCGAAATCTCGATTGCGGGGTCGGTGCCGTTGAGCATGAACGTTTCGACCTCGTTTTCGAAGCCGATTTCGTCGAGGTGGTCGACGGCCTTTCCGAGGAGCTCTTTTGCGTCGCGTTCCATAAGTTCGAGCACAGAGGCGAAGCTGATGAGCTGCTCGTCGGTGAGCAGTGGAATAGCGACGACGTTGACGATGTCCACCTTCACGGTGGGATTTGTCCCGGCGATGTCGGCGGCGAGGTCGAGTGCCGAGGCGCCTGCTTGCGATCCGTCGTAGGCAACGAGGATTTTGCTAAGAGCCATGATGCCCTCCTTTAACGGTCCTGAAGAAGGACGGTTTTCGTTGGAAGGATGCGACGGGGCGTAATCGCCTGCGGTTCGCGGCTTGCGTCCGCGGCGTAAGATCAAACGGCGCATCCCTTGTCCAATCATCAGTATACGCTTTATGCGTCCCTTGGCGATCCTAAGCCTCTCGCTGGAAGATGGATACGATTTCTGCGTGGTATGTCTGCGGGAACATATCCACGGGCGTCACGCGTGAGAGCTCGTATCCGACGCCCGCTAAGCGCGCGACGTCGCGCGCCCAGGTGGCGGGGTTGCAGCTTACGTAGGCGAGGCGGTGCGGATTAGCCTGCGCAATGCTGCCGATGATTTCCGCGGCAAGCCCGGCGCGGGGCGGGTCGACCAAAAGCGCATCAAGTTCTCCGAGCTCGGGCAGCTCGCGTGCTGCGTCTCCTCCGATGACCTCGATGTTGTCGAAGCCCTGCTCTTCGGCTATGCGACGAAGATCGCGGACGCTGCTGCCGTAGCTTTCAACGGCGAATACCGTGTCGCATGCGTCGGCGAGGGGGAGCGTGAAGGTTCCTATGCCGCAGTACAGGTCGGCCACCACGGCGTCGTCTTCAAGCTCGAGCCCTTCGAGGGCGAGCGCGACGAGCTTCTCTGCCTGGGCGGTGTTGACCTGGAAAAATGACGGGGCGCTTACCTTGAATTCCGTGTCGCAGACGCGTTCGGTCCAGTACCCTTTGCCGCCGAGCACTTCGACGCCTTTCAGCTTGCGCGCCTTGCCCTTGTCGCTCGTCATGACGCGCACGATGCTGGTTGCCTTGACGGCTTGTGAAAGCGTCTTCGCCACCGCGGTGCGTGGAAACGACCCTGTGTTCGTCCACAGGGCTACTTCGAGATCGTTAGTCCGAATCGACCGGCGAATTCCGATACGATAGATTCCCAGGTCGCTCGATCCGCTGAGGAAGCGAAGCGCCCCGCGAATCGCCTTGGGGGCTTTTTCGATTCCCTTATGGGCCAAAGGACAGCTGTCAATGGGGAGAATCTCATTGGTGTGCTTCTTGTATGGTCCTACGACGAATCCGCCTCGCGCATCGCGGCCGCAGCCGAATTCGAGCTTGTTGCGATATCCCATGGTACGCTTGGACGGCACGGTATCGCGAACGAGGCTCCGAGCCTTCTCCTCGTCGATGCCGGCGGTGCGGACAAGCTGGGAAATGACGTTTTCGCGCTTTTCTATGAGTTGGCAATCGTAGGAAATATGCTGCCAGCCGCATCCGCCGCATATCTCGGCATAAGGGCACGAGGGTGACACGCGATGGGGGGAAGCCTCGGTCACATCCACGACCGTTCCTTCGTAATACGTACCTTTATCTGCGGTTATTTCAACGATAGCTTTATCGCCCGGGCACCCTCCGAAGGCGAAAACGGTTTTTCCATCCGCTGCTTTTCCTATGGCGGCATCGCTGTAAGAAAGGCGTTCTATGGTTATTTCTTCACGCATGTGACCTCTTTTCTCGTATTCGTACATTTTAGCGTATAATTTCGAACGCTAATGTGCCCCCTTAGCTCAGGGGATAGAGCGTCTGCCTCCGGAGCAGAAAGCCGCAGGTTCGAATCCTGTAGGGGGCACCAGCATGCCGGCCGGGCCTCTGCACGGCAGGATAAGGTGCGTGTCGGCGTTTGGACGAACAGGCAAGAGAAGGAGCACATGAGCATGGCTATGTATACCCCCGAGTATCAGCCTAACGGCAGCGAGATCGCCGTCATCAAGACTTCCAAGGGTGTAATTCGCGTGCAGCTTGCAGGCAATGACGCACCCATTCATGTGGGCAACTTCGTCGAGCTTGCTCGCAAGGGCTTCTATGACAACCTGAAGTTCCATCGCTATGTTCCTAACTTCGTAATTCAGGGCGGTTGCCCCAATACGCGCGACCTCGATTCCGATCAGGTCGTCGCTGCCGCCGGCAATCCGTTCGCTGGATTGGGTACGGGCGGTCCCGGCTACACCATCAAGCAGGAATACACCACGAATCCCAATAATTCCCACGAAGACGGTGCGCTCGCCATGGCACGTTCCATGAATCCCGATTCCGCGGGCTCTCAGTTCTACCTGTGTCTCGGCCCCCAGCATAACCTCGATTCCGGCTATACCGTGTTCGGCCAGACCATCGAAGGCAAAGACGTCATCTCCGAGCTTCGTGTCGGCGACGTCATCGAAACCGTCGAAATAGAGAACGCCGACTAAACGTCGCAGCGCATGCAAACGTCGCCTCGGCATTGAAGGAAGAACCTATGGATAACGAATATATCGCCCAAGCACGCGAGGCATACAAAGCTCGCGATTTCCAGACTGCGTTGGCTTTGTTCAACCAGTGCCTCACCGACCCCTCCATTCAGAAGGGTCCGGGCGAGTTGGGCTATATCTACCATCAAATTGGCAACTGCTTCTTGCAGATGAAGGATTTCGGCGAGGCTATCCATGCCTATACGCAGGCAACCGCTGATACCGCCTACGATGCGTGCGGTGCGGTCAATTGCAACCTTGCCAAGGCGTATGCGTTTTTGCACGACTACGAAAACGCCGTCTCTCATTTCGAAATTGCCGTGTCCGACGCAAAATACGATGCTCCGTATAAAGCGTACTTGGGCCTGGGCAATGCATTGCTCAAGCTGGGCAAGAATGCCGAGGCCGGCGTGGCGTTTCGTGAGGCGGCTCTTGACACCAACAACCCCGATCCCACGAAGGCTCTGCTGAATCTCGGTGTGTGCTTCATGGCGCTCGATCGCCCCGCCGATGCGGTGCAGTCCTATGAAAGCGCCCTGCAGTTCGACATGGATCCGGCCACGCGCAATAAAATGTATGCGAACCTCGGCCAGGCCTACGTTGCCTGCAATCAGATGCAGCAGGCCATGAACGCCTTCGAGGCCGCCCTTGCCGACAAGACATACTTCCTTAGCGACTCCGCAAGCGTCGATTATGGCCGTGCCGCCCAGGCTGTCGCCACCGGCACCGCCGCGATGCAGCCTATCGTCGTGCCTGAGCCTGAAAACGATATGTCCGGCTTGGACGTTGCGGCTGACGGCGCTCCTCTTCCCCAGGACGAGTACTACAGCTATGACTCCTATGCTGCCGACCCGCAGTATTATCCCGCCGATGCTTACGGCTACGACGTGCCGGACGGTTATGCTTCGGGCGATGAGCGCTTCTTCAACGCAAGCGACGAAGAACTCGAGCGCTACTCGAAGGGTCTTGCGCGCCAGGATCGCAAGCGCCGCAACGTCGGCTTGAAGATTCTCGTGTTCATCTTCACGCTGCTGCTGATCGCGGCCGCCGGATGCGTGTTCCTCTATACCCAGGGCTGGGGCTATCCCACGCAGGAATCCGTCGCCCGCAGCCTATTCTCCGACACGCAGAACGCTTCTCAGTATTTTGTCGAATCGGTGGGTCAGGACAACATCGATGCCGCAATGCGCGGCGTTGTCCAGGATGGCAACATCACGATTGACGGTGTGGACAAGAGCATGTCTAACTCCACCGTGTACGTTTCCGCGAAAACGGAGGAGGGCGGCGATGTCGACTATCGCGTCGATATGGTCCGCGACCTGATCGGCTGGAAGGTTTCCAGCATCGAGATGTCGTTCCCGTCGAACCAATAGCGCATGCAGAGCGAGTCCGTTGCGGGCTCGCTTGGCTTCAATACGTGTTTACATCGTCGCAAGGCGAATAACAAGAAAGGAAAAACAATGGCAATCGAGAAGACTTATTCCATGCTCAAGCCCGACGCCGTTCGCAATCGTCATATGGGCGAGATCATCGCTCGCATCGAGCGCTCCGGCCTGACCATCGAGCGCATGGAGCTCGGCATGGTCACCCCCGAGCAGGCTGCGGCAAACTACGCCGAGCATGAGGGCAAGCCCTTCTATAACGGCCTGATCGAGTACATCACCAGCGGCCCCGTGGTCAAGATGGTCGTTTCCGGCGAAGGCGCTGTCAAGAAGATGCGCACGCTCATGGGCGCCACCAACCCTGCAGAAGCAGCCCCTGGCACGATTCGTGGCGATTTCGGTCTCATTATGGACGAAAATGTCATCCATGGCTCCGATTCTCCTGAGTCCGCCGAGCGCGAAATCGGCGTGTTCTTCGGCGCGTAGTTTTCTCCAGCGACGCATCGGGCCATCGAGCGTATCCCTGCGTAAGAGGAGGAGCGTGTGCTCTACCGCATTATCGATGCCGATGATTTACCGTCGTTAATCCGCGCATTCATGGATTCATACGAACTTGTAGCCCCGGTCAAGCATGACCCGGGCTACATTTTCGATGTGATCGATGATCCGAGCGATGTTATGCTGGATTACCCGACCACCATCGCATCACCCAAGAAGTATTTCCTTCCATCCGAGGAAACGCTATTTAAATTTGACGTAGCGTCAAACGACGTAGTCGATTTCGAGATAGATATCAAACCGCGCGTGCTCTTCGGCGTGCATCCGTGCGACCTCAATGCCATCGAGCGCCTCGATGCGGTTTTCCTCGATAGCCGCTACGGCGATCCATATTATCGTGCCCGTCGCGAAGCGACATTGATCGTCGGCGTTGGCTGCATGCCTACGCAGAATTGCTTCTGCCACCGAGTGGACGCTGACGAGGCCCCTCGAGGCTATGATCTTTTCCTGCAGGACCTCGGCGATCGCTACTGGGTCTCTATCTCCTCTGTCGCTGCCGCTGAAATTTTGGAAGAAAGCACGCATCTGCGTGAGGCGACGGACGAAGACCGAGCTCTTTTCGCGGCCGCCACGCATAGACGCACCGCCGCTTTCGATGGCAGCATTCCCAATGTGCAGGATATCGCCATGCTCATGGACACCTACCATTCCGACCCCTTCTGGGCGGAATTCGGCTCGCGCTGCCTGAATTGCACGGCCTGTGCTGCCGTGTGTCCTACGTGCATGTGCTTCGACATCAAAGACATCCTTTCTCCTGATGCGAAAACGGGAGAGCGCGTGCGCGTGTGGGACAGCTGTAACAGTCCTCATTTTGCTCGTGTTGCCGGCGGCCATAATTTCCGCGCTGACGAGCGGGGGCGCGTTCGCCACCGCATGTATCACAAACTCAACGGATTCAAGGTAAAGCACGGATCCACGCTGTGCGTCGGCTGCGGCCGCTGCGTGAATGCCTGCAAGGTAAACATCAACCCCATTGAAGTCTTCAAATTCTTCGACGAAAAGACGCGTTCGTCGGCCGTTCTCAGCAAGGAGGCCAACGATGCCGAATAGCCATGCTCTCATGACGTCCGTCCAGGTAGAACCGCTAGATTTCGCTCATCACGTCAAAACAGGCGAAGAGCTTATGGCGGAAAACCCCTACAGACCCTGGCCGGCTCGCATCACATCCATCACCGATCTTACCGCCACGGAGAAGCTCTTCGAGTTTCGTCTGATCGACGAGCGCATTCGCTCGGCGTTTCATCAAGATCCCGGCCAGTTCGTCGAGTTGTCCATCTTCGGGGTGGGAGAGGCTCCGATCTCTATCTCCTCGGCCCCTTCTAAACAGGGCTTCATCGAGCTCTGCGTTCGTCGCGCGGGACGCTTCACCGAGGCGCTGCACGCCATGCAATGCGGTGATGTGGTGGGGATTCGCGGGCCTTTCGGTCGAGGTTTTCCGTTCGAGGAAATGAAAGGGCACGACATCCTGCTCGTTGCGGGCGGTTTGGGTATTGCGCCGCTAAAATCGCTTATCAACTACATTCACGACGAGCGCCACGCTTTCGGAAAGGTCACGATCATTTACGGATCGAAGAATCCTCGCGAAGTGATGTTCCGCAACCAATTTGAGATGTGGAAGCATCGTCGCGACTTCGACCTGCATCTTACGGTCGACAACTACGAAGAAGGCTGGGATGGGGAAGTGGGCCTGGTGACCAAGCCTTTCGAGTCTATCGAGGTCGATGCTGAAAATACCTTCGGCGTGTTGTGCGGACCTCCGGTCATGTATCGCTTTGTCGTCGAGGAAATGCGCAAGAAAGGCATCCCGTACGATCGCATCTATATGAGCTTCGAGCGTCATATGAAATGCGGCATGGGTAAATGCGGTCACTGCCAGGTAGGGCATCAGTACGTCTGCATTGACGGCCCTGTGTTCAACTATTGGGAAGCCAAAAATATTCAGGGGTCGATGTAGAATGACATGCTCACAGTTTCATGAAAACGCGCCTGCTCGCGTAGTTGTCGTCGGCCTGGCAAGCTGCTTCGGCTGCCAGTTGCAAATCACCAACGATGAGGCTCATCTGCCCGATGTGCTTGGTCAAATCGACCTTCGCTACTGGCAGCTGGCCTCGAGTGCTCCCGAACCAGAAGGCGATGTGGACGTTGTCGTCATAGAGGGGGCGGTGACGACCGAGGAGAGTCGTCGTTGCGTCGAACGGTGGAGGGAGCGTGCCGGCACGCTTATCGCGATCGGCGCGTGCGCGGTGACGGGCGGTATCCCCGGTATGGCGTCGAAGGGGCTTCATGAGCGCCTCGTTGATGTCTACGGCGAAACATTGCCCGATGCGTGCGGCGAAACCCTGGCCCCGCGCAGCGTTTCCTCGGTTGTCGAGGTCGATTTCGAGGTTCGTTCCTGTCCCATTGATACGGCGGATTTTATCGCCGTGCTCGAGCGCGCGCTGTACGGAAGCAATGTCTTGCCGTATGCGGACACGATGTGCGGCAGCTGCAAACGCAATGAGTCGGGTTGCTTCTGGAAGATGGGCAAGCAGTGCCTTGGTCTCGTGACGCTTGCGGGGTGCGGCGCGAAATGCGTCAACCTCGGACGCGAATGCAACGGTTGCCGCGGTCTATCTCCGTTTGCCAATCTCGATTCCGCCCGCGCCATGGTTGCCTCGAAGGGTATGAGCGTCGAGGACTTCAACGCTTCGCTCGAGCTGTTCAACCAGACCGATCCGATGCTTGAAAAGGGGGAATAATGGCACGAACGACGCTTTCCATGCATCATATCGCCCGTATCGAAGGTCACGGAAACGTGCATGTATCCATCGAAGACGGAAAAGTACGCGACGTTCAGATGAACATCGTCGAGCCTGCGCGCTTATTCGAGTCGATGGTCGTAGGCCGTCCTTACGACAAAATCAGCTATATTGCATCGCGTATTTGCGGCATCTGTTCGTCGAGCCACGTGGTGACCGACCTTCTGGCCATAGAGGATGCGTTCGGCGTAGAGGTCAGCGACCGTACGCGCATGCTGCGCGAGCTTTTGGTATACGGTAGCTACCTGCAAAATCACGCATCGCATTTGTTCGTTTTTGCGGCGCCCGATTTCGCAGGAGAGGAAAGCCTGTTTCCTCTGGCGGTGACGGAGCCGGAGCTTTTCAAGGGCGGGCTCGCCATCAAGGCTCTTGGCAACGAGTTGTGCACGAAGGTGGGAGGGCGCTCTATTCACCCCATTACGGCGGTGGTCGGCGGATTCACCCATGAAATGTCTTCTTCTGAGTATATCGAGATGGCGGATAAGCTTCGCGATATGCGGCCTTTCGCCGAAAATGTCGTGGATGTTTTCGCGGCATTTCCTGTGCCCGATATCGCCACGAAAGGCGATTTTCTCGCGTTGCACGAGAAGGGGCATTACGCCGTCGTTTCCGGTCGACCGTGCTTCGTCAAAGACGGCTTTGAATTCGATCGCGCGCAGTATCGCGACTATATAGAAGAATACCAGGTCGCCCACTCGGCGGCGTATTTCTCGCGTCGTCGAGATACGCAGGAGACATTTGCGGCAAGCGCCCTTGCCCGTGTCAACGCGAGCTGGAACGAACTGACGCGCGAAGCGCGCCTTGCTGCGGCGAAAGCGGGCCTTCGTCCTCCGTCGCTCAATCCGTACTCCAACAACGTTGCCCAAGCCGTAGAGCTTGTGGACGTGTGCGTGCGCTGCGAGGCGATGCTGCGCGAGCTCGCGGAAGGGGAGGGGTCGAGCAAACCGGTGGAGTTCCAGCCCAAGGCCGGTCGTGGCGTCGGCATGACCGAGGCTCCTCGCGGAACGCTTGTGCACGATGTGGAATTCGATGAAGCGGGTCTTGTGGTGCATGCGAACATCATTACGCCAACGGTGCACAATCTCAGCGACACTGAACACAACATCTTCCAGGTTGCAGAGCTGCTTGCAAACCAGGGAGCCGATGAGGCCGTTATTCGCCTCGAGGTGGAAAAGCTCGTGCGCGCATACGATCCATGTCTTTCGTGTTCGGTTCATTAAGCGCGAGCAATCGGCGCCTGGTGCATGGGCGGGCGTGCAAGCATGTTCTCCTGCGCATTCGAAGGCAGGGCGGGCCGACACGCTGTGAAGCGGGGTTTCGCCTCACGCGTACGATGCTTTCGTAAAGAAGAAAAAAAGCGGCGCTCCCTTGCGGGGGCGTCGCTTTTTCATGGGGCCGCTTCGCTTTGTCCGCTGAGCTATGGGAGGGCGGAATGGGTGTCGAAACGAAGCGTAGTGCATAAAGCGTGCGATACAGGCAGGGTTATTCAGCGGGGCGGAAAATAGCCCTATCGCACGGCGGTTGTTTAAAGAACGCGGCGGAATTGCTGCTCTTTGATCATATGTTCTATCGAATCGTGGACGATATTGCCGAAGGGGTCTATGTCGGAGAGAATGTCGTGTTCGGCGGGGCCGCAGCAAAGGCGATTGGCCATATAGGTGACTATTGCGCCTGTATAGAATTCGGCGAGAAATCGGATGCTGGATTCGCTGAGAGTTCGATTGCTCAGAATGAATCGAATATCCTTTTCGAGGGCGGGGGTGTACAGTTCGAGCAGGTAGGCACGCAAACCGTCGGGGTCGTTCGAGCGAAGGGCTTTGGCGTAATAGCCGCGTCGGTTCTGAAGCGTGTCCGCGAGGGCGCAGAAAAATCCCGACCCGTCGAGAGAGCGGATACCGGTTTTTTTAAGCGTGTAGTACGGCAGGTCGGGCATGGTGTACTCGCCGCATCCCTCGTAGACGAGGGATGCTCCCTCGAAGCGTTCCTGGAGCAGACTTGCGAGGTCGTTGCGGAAGATCCAGCGAATCAGATGACTCTTATCGTTGAAGTGGTAGTAGAAGGTTTTCCTGTTCTTGCCCGATGCGGCAACGATGTCGGAGACCGATATTTTCTCAAGGGGAAAACGCTCGGCGAGGCTTACGAAGGCGTCTCCCATCAATTTCATGGTGTCGACTGAACCCATGCCTGACCTCCTGACGGAAAACTGATGGACGAAATAGATTAACTGGGTAAAAGCCTACCACAAAAATACAAGGAAATGGAATGTGGGAAGCTAATGGAAACTGTCAGAAAATGTATTAAATGATGAATATAATCCCAGTTCAAATAGGGAAAATATCCATTTTTATCGGCGTAAGATCTATATATGCGGGCAAAAACCAACGAAGATGGTTATACATGGCCTTCTGTTGGCATAATTTGCCCACAATCTTAGAACTGACCATCCATCGTCCTTTATTTCTAGCGTATTGTTGCCCTATCGAAGCGAGGCGAAAGCCTCGGCTGCATACCCATCGTTAAGGAGGACGTAATGGATTTCGCTCTTACCGACGAACAAGAGCTCTTGCTTGAAAGCGTGCGTGAATTCTGCGATCGCTATTTCACCGAGGATGTCGTCAAGGAGATGTACGAGACCCACAGCATGCCCCAGGAAATCGCCGAGGCGTATCGTGATGCCGGCTTCGGTCTCATGGGCATTCCCGAGGAGTATGGCGGAATCCCTGCCGACAAGGTTACCCTCGGTCTCATGATTGAAGAGTTGTATCGTTGCAGCGGCTGCATGCTATCAGAACTCCCTTTCCATGTTCGATATCATGGAATTCGGCACCGAACAGCAGAAGCAGGACGCCGTGGACCACTACATGGAGACCGGCTGGCCTATCGCTTCTCTGTCCATTTCCGAGCCTGGCGCTGGTTCTGACAACCGTTCCATGACCTGCGTTGCCAAGAAGCAGGCGGATGGCACCTATCGCCTCAACGGCCAGAAGACCTGGGTTACCATGGGCGCCGTTCTTCCGTACACCATCGTCGTCGCCAAGGACGAGGACACATCCCGCGAAAACGGCAAGATGAGCCTCTGGTACATCAAGATGGACACCCCGGGCGTGAGCACCGCTCCGCTGCACAAGATCGGCCAGCAGTGCATCCCCTTCTGCGAGGTCTACCTTGACGACGTCGTCGTCACCGAAGAAGACCGCATGGGCGAGCCGGGCGAAGGTTTCATGATGCTCATGAAGAACTTTGAGGTCGAGCGTGCCTTCATCGTCGCCGAGCAGGTCGGTCTTGCTCAGGCCGCTCTTGAGGATGCTGCGAAGTACGCCAACCAGCGCATCGCCTTCGGCAAGCCTATCTCCAAGCTGCAGATGATTCAGGAGAAGCTGTGCGACATGGAGGTTGCTGTCCAGAATACGCGCAACATGCTCTACAAGACCCTGTGGAAGCTCGACAACGGCGAGTCCGTCCAGCTCGATTCCGCACTGCTCAAGCGCTACGGCTGCTCCGAGTGCTTCAAGGTTGCAGACCAGGCTCTGTCCATCTACGGCGGCCTTGGCTACACCCAGGAGGTTCGCATCGGCCGTATTTGGGCTGACTTGCGCGGCAATATGTTCGGCGGCGGCACCCATGAGGTCATGGCATACATCGCAGGACGTCAGGTTTCGAAGAAGTACGCTGACTAAATAAAGCCAGGTCAGGGGTTTGTCGGTAGGTATCACATGAAATTGAGTATATGTCATTTCATGGTGTTTGCGCGATGAACCCCGCTGTTTTGCATCGCATAATGCAATCGCTCAGTTTCAAACCGACATTGCGACGGCCTTCGGATGGAAAGCTTGATTGCGAGTGTTGGCATGGAATCTGCTAAATCAAAATCATAGATGTGATTTTGCAACGAGAAAGGAAAGGTACAGGATGAAAATCGTTGTTTCCTTCAAGGTCGTTTCCGACGACCAGGACATCCAGGTGTCCGGCGACGGCAGCCTCGACTTCTCCAAGGCTCACAAGGTCGTTTCTGCCTACGATCTCAATGCCATGGAGGCAGCTGCTCAGCTCGCTGCCGCCAACGAGGGCGCCTCTGTCGTGGGCGTGACCGTGGGCGACGCGAAGATCGACGACTCCAAGCTCAAGAAGAACGTCCTCGCCCGTGGCGTTGACGAGCTTTTCATGACCGCCGATGACGCATGCGCCGATATGGACGCTCATGCCACCGCTGCCGCTCTGGCTGATCTGCTCGGCAAGGTCGGCGAGTACGACCTCATCCTCTGCGGCGACGGCTCTGCCGACAACTACGCGCAGCAGGTTGACGTTCAGCTCGCTGCCAAGCTCGGCCTGCCCGTTGTCAACGGCGCTGCCAAGATCGAGCTCGGCGCCGGCGTTGCAACCGTCGAACGTGTTCTCGAAGACGTTGTCGAGACCGTCGAGGTTCCTCTGCCTGCCGTCATCTCTGTCGTTCCCGACGTTGCTCTGCCCCGCATCCCGGGCATGAAGGACATTCTTGCTGCAGGCAAGAAGCCTATGAACGTTTCCGCCGCCGACGGTGCTTACGCTGCAGCCCTCGAGGTTGTTGACTGCAAGGCTCCCGAGCAGGCTGATCGCAAGCTCGAGATCATTGACGCCTCCGAGGATGGCGCTATCGAGAAGTTCGCCGCTGCCATCAAGGCCGCGCTGTAAGGGAAGGGTGGATTCCAAGATGAAAGCATTCGTTCTCGCTGAACGCACCGACGCCGCCGCAGAGCTCTGCGCTGGCGCTCGCACCATGGCTGACGAGGTCGTTCTCGTTGCTGTTGCCGACATGGAAGTTCCCGCAGCTTGCGCTGACAAGGTTCTGCATGTCGCCCTCCCCGAAGGCGCCGTTTTCGACGACGCTGCCGATACCGTTATCGCTGCATTCGACGCACAGACTCCGGGCGTTGTGCTCGCCGAGCCGACCAAGCATGTGAAGGTTGTCGCAGGCAAGCTTGCTGCTCATGCGGGCGCTGCTGTCATCACTGACGCCATGGCCATTGCTGACGGCGTTGCCGAGAGCATGTACTTCGGCGGCGTTGGCATCAAGAAGCAGAAGGCTTCCGGCGATGTTGCATTCTTCACCGTTGGCGCAGGCGTTTTCGCTGACGCTCAGGCTTCTGGCGACAACGCGGTCGAGGAGCTCGCTTGGGTTGCCCCCGCCAAGGCTGTCAAGCTCGTTTCTTCCAAGCCGATTGAGAAGAGCAGCGTCGACCTCACCAAGGCCGACGTCGTCGTCGCTGCCGGCCGTGGCTTCACTGCTGAGGAAGATCTCCAGGCAGCTCGCGACCTGTGCGACAAGCTTGGTGCCGGCCTCGGTTGCTCCCGTCCGCTCGCTGAGGGCGTCGACTGGATGCCGAAGGAGACCTACATCGGCGTTTCCGGCCTGATGCTTGCTCCTAAGGTCTATGTTGCTGCCGGTATTTCCGGTCAGATGCAGCATATGGTTGGCTGCAACCGCGCAACCACCCTGTTTGCAATCAACAAGGACAAGAACGCTCCTGTTTTCAAGCAGTGCGACTTCGGTCTGGTGGGCGACGTCAAGACCGTTCTGCCCGCTCTGGTTGCCGCTCTCTAAACAGAGCGTAAACCTTTAAGAGATATGGCCGGCGCGGGTTCACCGCGCCGGCTTCTTACAAGTCACAATGGAAAGGATGAGGCCAATGGCAGACTTCGACGCTATCGTCGTCGGATCCGGATGCGCCGGATCGGTTGCCGCCTACGAGCTCGCCAAAGCGGGCAAGAGCGTCCTGGTTGTCGAGCGCGGCAATTATGCCGGCGCGAAGAACATGACCGGTGGACGAATCTACGGTCATTGCCTGCGCGCGGTGTTCCCCGATAACTACGACGAGATTCCCTTCGAGCGCAAGGTTTCTCACGAGCGTATCTCCCTCATGTCTCCCGACTCGAACTTCACCATCGACTTCGCCTCTGACGATCTTCTGAAGGACGGCCAGGAGTCTTACACGGTTCTGCGCGGCCCCTTCGATCAGTGGTTGGCCGAACAGGCCGAAAACGCAGGTGCCGAATACATCTACGGCATCGCTGTCGAGAAGCTCGTCAAAGACGAATCCGGCAAGGTCATCGGCATCTTCGCCGGCGAAGACGAGATTACCGCCGACGTTGTCGTATTGTGCGACGGCGCGAACTCCCTGCTTGCCGAGCAGGCCGTCGGTGCCGCTCGTCCCTCTGCCGCTCAGATGGCAGTTGGCATCAAGCAGGTTTACGAGCTTCCTGCGGAAGAGATAGAGAAGCGCTTCCAGTGCAATCCCGGCGAGGGTGCCGCATGGCTGTTCGCTGGCGATGCGACGCACGGCACCTTCGGTGGCGGCATCATCTACACCAACAAAGAGTCTATTTCTCTCGGTATCGTCGCCGGCATCGAGGCGACCGCTACTAAGGCTTCCGTGCCTGTGTATCAGATGCTTGAGGACTTAAAGAACCGTCCTGAGGTCGCTCCTGTCCTCAAGGGCGCTAAGCTGGTCGAACATTCTGGCCACATGGTTCCCGAAGGCGGTATCACCACGATGCCCGATCTGATTGCCGACGGCGTTTTGATCGCCGGCGACAACGCCACCATGTGCGTGAACCTCGGCTATACCGTTCGTGGTATGGACTATGCTGTTGCTGCCGGCCAGATGGCTGGTCAGTCTGCTGCAAAGGCGCTTGATGCGGGCGACACCTCCAAGGCGGGTCTGCAGTGCTACGTTGACGCGCTGGAGAACTCTTTCGTCATGAAGGACCTTCGCCAGTTCAAGAACGTGCCTAACTTCATGGAGCATTTCGATCGCATGTTCTGCGGTTATCCCGAGATGATTCGCGACATGATGAACACCATGTTCGTCGTCGACGGCACCCCGGTTGCCCCCATGAAGAAGTCCATGATGCCTATCGTCAAGGGCATGGGCATGATGAACCTGTTCAAAGACGTTCGAGGAGCGATGAAGGCACTATGAGTGATATCAAATTCACGGTGAACGTTGACGAGTACCTGTCTCTGAACAAGTACGAAGTCGACGAGTCCAATGCACACATCGAGCTCGTCGACGATCCGTCCGACGCCGAGTTCGACAAGCTTATTCGCGTGTGCCCCGCGGCGCTGTATAAGCGCGACGAGGACGGCAACAAGTCCTTCGACTATGCTGGCTGCCTCGAGTGCGGCACCTGCCGTGTTGCTTGCGGCGATACCATTATCAAGAAATGGGAGAATCCGCAGCCTACCATGGGCGTGGAATACCGTTTCGGCTAAGACGCTTGCGTTTTAGCGCATCCTGTACGAAGCCCGCCGGCGTGTGCCGGCGGGCTTTCTTCATTTTTGCGGGAGGGCGCCACCGCCACCGCGGTTCATATGGCTTGTTACCACGGTATCATCGAAGCTGCCCGTGTATGCGGGATGCGGCCAGTGTCATTGCGGCTCATTGGTGTTTCGGCAGTGGCGTTGCGACTCCGGTAATCGGCAACATGCACGATGCCGCTCTTTTTCTATCGCATTTTGCACGAAACGTATCAACGAGGAACTGCTTCCGCTTGAGTGCAATATAAATAATCTACAAAAAAGAACTAGTCTGTTGATTAAATAAGAGCCAGATTGTCCAGATGGATTCCGGGGCAGCACATTTTGATACGTTTCGTGGCTTTTGCGAGTGTCGGCGCAGTCTTTCGTGCAGGTATTTCAGGAAATCGGGCTGAAGCGAAGGCCGAGAATAGCGGAGGCCAACAACGAGGGATGGCGAGACGCGAATCGTCGGGGAGGACAAGGCGGGATGTTGCGGCGGTAATCTTGGGGGAGGGCAGCGACGGATACTGCGATATTAACCCCCGGGGGCAAGGTGAGATGGTGCGACGCAAGCATGCGTCGCGAGAGGACGAAGGCGCGTCAGACTGAGGTGGGCGCGCCTTCGTCCTCTCGCGCTGTGCTTCTTACGCGTCGCTGCGATGCATGTTGATGTAATCGAGCAGCTCGCTTCGCTTGTGCATGTTCATTTTCGAATAGATATGGCGGACGTGCGTCTGCGTGGTGTAAGGCGAGATGACAAGCTTCTTCGAGATGTTGTCGATGGTATATCCGCGTGCGATGTATTTGAGGATCTCTCCTTCGCGCTTCGAAAGAGAGAACTCTTCGATCGCAGCGTCGCAGACCTCCTCAATCTCGGACGAAGCCGCGGGTGCCTTGGTCAGCTGTATGATGGCGCTTTCCTGGCGGAGTAACGGAACGAGGGCCAGCGCAAGCAGGCAGAGAAAGAAGATGGATGTGCTGGTGGAGAAATGTTCGGCCAGAAATGGATTGTGCTCGTAGACGATAGCCCAGCCGTCTCCGATGAAAAATCCCAGGCGTACGACAGCACCAGAGATTCCGAACGCCATGACGGGAGCAAGGTGTCCCTTGTTGGAAAGAGCTCCGAAGTAGGAGACGAGGAACAGCTCGAAAATGCCCGCAAGCGTTACGGTGATGATGAACGACACGTTATAGAGTGCAGGGTCCCCGTTTGCGTAGAGGCCCAGGGCGGCACAGCAGGCTACGACGACCCAAGGGAGCAGGCGATAGGTGGCGATTTCCTTCTTTGAAAGTTTCTGGGCGAGTGAAAGAAGGAGACATACTACGGCCGACCCTATGATTCCCGCCACATACGACATGCCATCGGGGAGCAGCTGGTCGACAGGGATGATTGCGATGTTGTAGTAGCACGCCACGCAGGTAATCGAGATGGCGATAGAGATGAAATACGTCGCTCTGCTTGTTTTGGCGCGGGTCGCTTTCGGCAAGAGCGTCGGCAGCTCTTTGTCCCGAAGCTTTCTGTTGCCCTTTCGGTAGAGCATTGCGCTCAGCAAGGGCAGAAAGGCGACGAACACGTTGGATGCGATATAGGGCAGCAGGGTGGTGACGCCCATGGCGGCAAGCATGGTTATGCCGAAAGAAAGCGAGAACTTATGGAGCGAGAAGTTCGATTTGCGAATGGCGTGTAGCTCGCCCCATGCAACCCACATGATGGCGTTTCCGGCTGCGAAAATCACAGGGAACACGATGAAGCCGAAAACGAGATTGTTGAGAATCGTCCCGAATACGCCGAAGGCTATCGTGGCTACGCAGGTGGCTGCTGAGGCAATCCACATGACGACAGGCTGCTTGTAGATATGAAGCTTGGTGAAGACGAAGGGCGTCACGAGGAACGCGAATCCCGTCAAAGCGAGCGTTGAGAGCCAGGAGAACGTGACGGCATCGTCGGTTATGGGCAGCGTTGAGAATACGCTCGGGGAGAACCAGAGGCAGTAATACCACGCCAGAATAAGGCTTAGTCCTAAGTAATGAATGCCGAAACGTTCGCGATTTTCTGGTGAGAGCAGTGACCGAACTTCATTTTTTTCAGAACGCATGTCTTCCCCTTACATTGCGCGGAAAAACCTCTAATCGGTAAGCATCGATTATGGAATGCGGGTTTTTCCTTACCGTTGATTATCGTTTAACTCGGTAATTCGTCCATGGAATCATCCCAGATTTCCCTGATGGTGGGCATCCCTTGAAATTAAGTACCTATACCTAAAACGGTCGCACGCGATCGAGTAAAGCGATATTCATCGCGATTGAGCGATGCGGCTCCATGGCGTTGAGCACAAGATATTCACATCTGGTCTTGCGGCTTGCGGAGAACTGAGTGAAACCCTCCGAATGGCTGCAAGGGAGCGTCCATCCCTTGAGAGGAGGCAGATGAGCGTCGGCGAAGGGGCCGAATCCGACTAGATCGCGCACACGCGGTCGCATCCCGCGAGTCCTTATATAGACCTCGCGCTTTCGGTTTGAGTTCGAGATAGGCCGAAAACGCGCCGACCGGATACCAAGGTCGGCGAGGAGAGCCGAAGACTATATAAGCAAGGAAGGGATGTTGGGGATTTCCGCAAGGTTTCGCTGGAGTCTTGCGGGATACATGAGAAAGGGAAATCACATGTCTTTTCTTGCTAAGAGCAAGGGCGAGGTGACGTACAAGGACCTTACGGGCTTCCATAAGTGGTTCTTGATCATCCTCATTTCGATGGGTTCTTCCATTATCTACACGCCTATGTATCTGAAGAACGTTTTCTACGAGCCTCTGATGCAGGGTCTTGGTTGCACCAACGCCGACCTCGGCGCCATGGTGTCCTTCTACGGTATCGCGGCAGTTATCTTCTACCTGCCCTCCGGCGTCCTCGCTGACAAGTTCCGCATGCGCACGCTTGCGACGTGGGGCTTCCTCGGCACCGCCATTCTTACCTTCGTCTATGCAACCCTGCCGTCCGTGACGATGTGCTACGTGCTCTTCGGCGGCATGGGCATCACCTCCATCCTTATCTGGTGGGGCACTCGTTTCAAGGTCATTCGTCTGTGCTGCGAAGAGGACGAATATCCCACCAAGATTGGCATCAGCTACTCCATCTACGGCGCTGTGGGCCTGATTATCGGCCTGATCAACGCTGCGATTGTGGCCGCTATCCCGATTCCGTCCGCCGGCATCCAGGCTGTTCTGACTTTCCTTGGCATTGTCATCGCTTTGCTCGGCGTCCTGTCCTATATCTTCATGCCCGATTTCAAGGGCGAGATCAACAAGGACGCCAAGGGCTTCAGCGTTGCCGACGCCATGGAGGCCATCAAGACTCCCGGCGTTATCTGGGCATGCCTCGCATACTTCTGCGTGTACACCGTGTATCAGGGCGCTACCTACACCACTCCGTATCTGACCTCGCTCGGCACCGACTCCAACCTCGTTAACGTCGTCGGCCTCATCCGCACCTACGGTATCGGCCTGCTCGCAGGTCCCGTGCTCGGCGTCATCGCCGCTCGCATCAAGAGCACCAAGACCATCATGGGCTGCTTGGTTCTCGCGCTGGTCATCCTGGGCGTCTTCATCGTCCTGCCGCAGGATCCCGGCATGGCCATCATCGCCGTCTGCTTGGTCGTCGTCTTCGGCTTCGCCACCTACGGCGCATTCTCCATCGGCTCATCGCCGCTGTCCGAGCTGGGCATCCCGATGCGCATCTTCGGCACCGCCGCAGGTCTGCTGTCCGTCATCGGCTTCTGCCCGGACATCTTCATTCACACCTGGTACGGCGGCATGATCGATGCCTCTGGCGACGCTGCCTACAACATGATCTTTGCGATCGAGGCGGTCTTCGCAATCGCCGGCGTCTTCTTCCTCTTCATGTGCCTGCGCACCGTGAAGAAGCACCTCGCCGCCAAATAAGGCGAACGGTTCTAAACCTGAGGCTTGGCCGCTTCTGCGGCGGCCAAGCACGGCCCCTTCATCGGCTCTGCCTCATCCGATGAGATAACAAGGCGCGGAGGCAGGCTCAGTTAACCCTTCGCGCCTCCCAGTACATTCGCATTCATGCAAAGGAATGGATTCATGGAAAACAAAGTCGACGCACATGCTCTTATGAACGACCAGATGAAAGCGGTTCTCGCGAAGAGCGCCGAGCTTGCCGGTAGCGATGCTTTCGCAACCGACGCGGGCTTTGAGGGCATGCGCGAGAACTACACCAAAGAACGCAAGTTCTGGAACGAGGGCGGTCCGGTCATGGCCAAGACCGTCGACGAGATGTTCGACGGCCCCATGGGCGAATTCAAGGTCCGCTTCTACTATCCCGTCGAGGCCGAGAAGCTTCCGGCGATCGTGTTCATCCACGGCGGCGGATTCGTGGTGGGCAATCCCGACACGCACGACCGCGTCTGTCGAATTCTTGCCGAAAAGACCGGCGCCGCAGTTGCAAGCGTGGATTACCACCTGTCTCCGGAGTCCAAGTACCCCACCAACATCAAGGAGTGCGCGCTCGTTGCCAAATACCTGCATGAGCACGGTGAGGAGAAGGGCATCGACGGCGAGGATATCTCTTTTGCCGGCGATTCCGGCGGAGCGGTCCTTTCCATGGCCACGAACCTGTGGCTGCGCGATGAGGAGGGCGACAACTCCTACGTGAAGTCTCTGCTTCTGTACTACGGCTTCTACGGTTTGACGGATTCTCCCTCTCGCCGTTTGTTCGGATGGGAATTCGACGGCATGCGCAAGGAAGACCTCGTGTACTACAACCAGTGCTGGCTCAACGATCTGGCAACCGAGTCCGAGGCCCCTTATGTGGACATGCTCTCCAACGACCTCAAGACTAACATGGCGCCTTGCTACATCGCGGCCGCTGGTCTCGACCCCTTGCGCGACGATAGCGCCTGCCTCTCCGCCGTGCTTGACAGTAACGGCATCGACAACGAATTCGAAGTTTTCGAAGGCGTGCTTCATGCGTTCGTGCATTACTCCCGCATGCTCGACGAGGCGGAAACCTGCATCGAGCATAGCGCTGAATTCTGGAAGAACCGCCGCGCCTAGCACGCGGCTGGCGGCCCGGTCTATGGCGGCCGCATAGAAAACCCGCAGCCTGGCGTTTCGCGGCTGCATCCGACCTAGGTAATTCGGTGCATCTCCAAAACGGAATGCGCTGATGGAAATCCTTATAGCAAACAGGAGGTTATCATGGATTTCAAGCTGTCCGACGAGCAGGAGCTTATCGTTGCGTCTTACCGCGACTACATGGAGAGCGAAAACTGGGAGACCTACTTCCATGAGTGCGACGAGAAGCACGAGTATCCTCTGCGCTGGACGCAGGGTCTGTGCGAGCTCGGTCTCGACCGCATCATGCTCGACGAGGAGCATGGCGGACTTGGCCTCGAGGAGCCCCTTACCACGTTGATGGCAATCTATGAGGTTCTGGGCCAGTATGGCGCTCCGACCTACGTTCTCTATCTGCTCACCGGCTATAACACCATTGTCCGCGAGGGCACCGAAGAGCAGATCGAAGCCTGCCTGAAGTATCTTGGTACCGGCGAGCAGGTCGTCAACTCTGCGTGCACCGAGCCGGGTGCAGGTTCCGACGTCTCCGGCCTGCAGACCACCTACAAGCGTGAGAACGGCAAGATCTACCTCAACGGCACCAAGACTTTCATCACCTCTTCTCTGGGCGTGAAGTACCTCATCATCATGTGCCGCGACGCCGACAACCCGGATGTCATCTCCGAGTTCTTCGTCGACATGTCCAAGCCCGGCATCAAGCTGTCCCCGCTGACCAAGCTCGGCCTGCGCATGGATTCCTGCTGCGAGGTTTACCTCGACAACGTCGAGATGGAGGAGAAGGACTTCTTCGGCAAAGAGGGCAACGGCTTCAATCGCGGTGTCGCTGACTTCAACTTCGAGCGTTGGCTCGTCGGCGCCTGCGACTACGGCACCGCCATCTCCGCGTTCGAGGATGCTGCCAAGCATGCTTGGACCCGCATCGCCTTCGGCAAGCCGGTCGCTCGCTTCCAGCTGAACTCCCTGAAGTTCGCCCACATGGCCATCAAGCTCGACTCTATGCGCAACATGCTCTATGAGACGGCTTGGGACGCGGATCACAACCTCGGCGGCGATGTGGACGCTGGCCGCGCTGCAATGTGCAAGTACTTCTGCGCCAACGCCTCCTTCGAGGTCGTCGACGACGCTATGCAGGTCATGGGCGGCATCGCCGTTGCTTCCGAACATCGTATCAACCGCATCTGGCGCGACTTGCGCGTCGACCGCGTCTCCGGCGGCACCGACGAGATGATGATTCTCACCGCTTCCAAGAACGCTATCAAGCCCTACCGTCAGTAATAGCGCTTCATCGTTCTTAACCCTTAGGGATTGACGGGCAAGGGGCGGAAACCGTCCGCCCCTGCGACCCGCCAGGATATAAGAAAGGTCGTGTATATCATGGCAATTCCTACTGAAAAACCGTCCTTCGGCCCTCTCGATGGCGTCAAGGTCGTCTACGCAGCAGTCGAGCTCGCTTGCCCGAAGGCCGCAGACCTGATGGCCGACTGGGGTGCTGACGTCATCTGGCTCGAGAACACGGGTGCAGGCGACACCATCCGCGACACCGCGAACGTCAAGCAGGCCGAGCGCCGCAATCAGCGATCCGTCTCCATCAACTACTTCTCCGAAGAGGGCAAGAAGGCGTTTTTCGAGATCGTCAAAGACGCCGACATCTTCATGGAGGCATCCAAGGGCGGCACCTGGGCTCGCAAGGGCATCACGGACGACGTTCTGTGGGGGCTCAACCCCAAGATGGTCATCGTCCATGTTTCCGGCTTCGGCCAGGAGGGCGATCCCAAGATGGTCAAGCGCGCCGCTTACGACCTGACCGTCATGGCCTACTCCGGCATCATCATGCAGAACGGTACCCCCGAGCAGCCCATGCTCCCCGGACCTTACGCCGGCGACTACTTCAACACCTTGATGATCGGCTTCTCCACGATGGCCGCTCTCTACAAGGCCGAGAAGTCCGGCAAGGGCGAGTCCATCGACCTCGCAATGTATGAGACCCTGCTGTCCATCGGTCAGTACTACCTGGTCGACTACCTCAACGACGGCGTGAAGTGGCCTCGTCCCGGCGCTCGCAACCAGAACCTTTGCGGCATCGGCGAATTCGAGTGCAAGGACGGCTTCCTGGGCGTTTGCCTCTACGGCGTCGACCAGAACAAGCACTTCCTGGAGACCATCGGCCTCGGCCACCTCTGGGGCACCGAGGACATCCCCGAGGACACTTCGGGCCTGTGGCTTTCCAACCCGCATGCCGACGAGATCCAGGCTGCGTTCGAGAAGTACTGCCTCGAGCATTCCAAGTTCGAGATTGAAGAGGACTTCGCTGCTCACCGCATCGCTGCCCAGGTGATCAACGACCTCGACGACCTGCCGAACCAGGAGCATATGAAGCTTCGTGGCAACTGGCTCGACTGGGAGACCGTTGACGGCGAGACCTTCCATGGCCTCGGCATCTTCCCGAAGTTCAAGAACAACCCGGGTCAGGTCTGGCGTCCGATGCCCAAGCAGGGCGGCGACACCATCGACGTTCTGGTCAAGGCTGGCTACACCGAGGAGCAGGTGCGCGAGCTCGCCGAGCAGGGCGTTGTCAAGATCAGCGAATAACGCGATTTCCTAAAGCCGTCTCAAGCGGCTAACGCAGCGCGGGGCCCGAGCAATCGGGCTCCGCGTATACAAGAGGGGAAAGGAACGGGCCGAAGCATGTGCGGCATCGTGGGAAATGAGAATATTCGCAGCCTCTGGGACGGACTTGCCCGCTGCAAGGGCGATCGGGAGTTCCTGGTGTTCGAGGATTGCGATGGCGCCGTCACGCGCTTCACCTATGCGCAGTTCGATGCGCTGATTAACCGCACGGCGAACTATTTCCTCGAGCTCGGCGTCGAAAAGGGCGAAAACGTCGCCGTGCAGCTCTACAACTCGCCCGAGTACCTTTCCGTCACGTTCGCCCTCGCGAAGATCGGCGCCGTGTCGGTTCCTATCAATATGCAGCATAAAGTCGAAGAGTGCGCGTTCGTCTTCGAGCGTTGTGCCGTTCGCGTGCTGGTGACCGAGCCCGATTTTCAGGAGTTCTACTACGGCGAAAAGGCCGGGTGCTCCATGGAAATCGTGCTCGTTTGCCATGCAGCCGGCGAATTTCTCGAGCAGGGGGCCGTCGATTTCGACGCCGAGGTCGCCCGTCAGCCCCATGTTCTGACCGAGGTCCGAAAGCTTGATTCCCACGATGTGGCGGAAATCATGTTCACATCGGGCACGACGTCGTGCCCGAAAGGCGTCGAACTGACCCACTACAACCTGCTTTATAGCGGCTTGTACGGCGATTGGGAGTTTTGTCTGACGCCCGAGGACCGCTTTCTCACCACCATGCCGGCCTTTCATTCGAACTTTCAGCTCTCTGCTTTGATGCCGGTGCTTACGGTGGGAGCGACTCTCGTTTTCTTGAAGAAGTACAGCGCGCGTCGCTTCTGGAAGCAGGTTCGCGCCCATCGTGCAACGGCGGTTCAGGCCGTCGCCATGATGGCGCGCACCATGATGATGCAGCCGGTCGATTCCGAAGAGCGCGAGCATCAGGTGCGCACGGTGCAGTATTACCTTTCCATCTCGACCGAGGAGAAAGACGCGTTCGAAAAGCGCTTCGGCGTTCGTCTGCAGAACTGCTACGGCTCCACCGAATCGGTGTGTTGGGTGCTGACCGATCTTGCCTACGGCGATCGCCAATGGCCCTCCGTCGGACGCGCGGGCCTGGGCTATGACGTCGATATCGTGGACGAGCAGGGCTCATCGTGCGCTCCCGGCGAGATCGGCGAGATTGTGGTGAGCGGCATTATGGGGGAGACCCTCATGAAGGGCTACTACAACGACCCCAAGGCGACGGCGCGCACCTTCGACGCGCAGGGGAGGTTTCTTACGGGCGATAAGGGCTATCGCGACGAGAGCGGATGGTTCTATTTCGTTGACCGTAAAAGCAACATGATCAAGCGCGCAGGCGAGAACATTTCGGCCTCCGAGGTCGAAGATGTGCTGCTCGATCATCCCGATGTTGCCGAAGCGGCGGTTATCGGGGTGGACGACCCTGTGCGCGACCAGGCTGTCAAGGCGTTTGTCGTTCTTGAAGAAGGCGCACGGAAAGACGAAGAGACCCTGCGTTCGTACTGCGCCGCCCGTCTAGCCGATTTCAAGGTTCCGACGTTGTTCGAGTTTCCCGCGGAGCTTCCTCATACGAGTGTGGGAAAGATCGCGAAAAAGCTACTGAGCTAACGAAATTGCAATGTCGGCGAGCGGACGCTCGTCCGATACGAATGCTTGTTCCAGCAAGGAGGAGGAAATCATGGCAATTTCAACCGAAATCGTAGGAAAGACCTTCGGTCCGTTCGTGCGAGACTACACCTTCAAAGACCTCGAGATCTGCGCGCTCGGCTGCGGCTGCGCATGGGATGGCAGGGTCGATCTCGAATACGTCAACGAGCACGATGCGAAAAACCCCGATTTGAAGGTGCTGCCGATTTTCGGCGTTCCGCTGACGGTTAATGAGGAAATGACCACCACGCTCGACTACGGCTTTGATTACTCCGGATCTTTGCACTACGGCATCGATGTGTTTTTCCATGCTCCGTTCAAGATGAACGACCATATTGAGACCTTCGTTACCCAGGAGGCCATCTGGGACCGCGGCGAAGGCCGAGGGTCTCTTTTCAAGCAGGTGGGCAAATCCTACAGCTCCGACGGCACGCACCTATGCACGGTGGAGACGTACGACTGTTGCATCTATGACGGCGGCTTCGGGGGCGAACAGCCTCCGAAAGATGTCGTGGAATATCCCGACCGCGAGCCCGATCTGGTGTACGAGGAGGTCTGCGGGCTGCAGTGGCCGCTCATCTATAGAATGATGGGCGATTGGCATCAGCAGCATATCGACTGGTCCTACACCGGGCAGACCGGCCTTGCCCGCCCCATCAATCACGGTGTGTGCAGCGCGGGCATTGCGATGCGCCACGTCATCAAGCTTCTGTTCCCCGGCGAGCCCGAGCGCATGAAGCGCTTCAAGTGCCGCTTCACGTCCCCCGTTCTTCCCGGAACCAAGCTGCGCACCCAGGTGTGGAAGGTTTCCGACACCGAGGCACGATTCCGCATGGTTGACGTCGAAGCGTTCGATGCCGCCGTCGCTGCGGGCGAGCGCACGCCGAAGCCGTTCTTGAATTCCTGTATCGTCGAGTGGGAATAGCGTGGTCGAAAACACCCCGGACCCGCATGCGGCACATTGGACGGATGCGGGTCTTTTGCGTTGAGAAGGAGAATCGCATGGCTGATATTAAGAAGAAAACCCAGGTCACAAGTCCTACAGAGGATAAGATGGCGGGTATGGTGCCTGCCGATGTCCGTACGCAGCGATCCTATACGGCCGAGCGCGCGCATAGAATCGCAGCCAAGGTGAAAGACATCCCCTCGTCTGCCAAGAAGGTTGCGAAAAAGACGATAGACGACGTCGCCATGACGCCCTTTCTGCGCAAGATATCCTTCTTCTCGAGCGGCGGTTCGTTCTTAGACGGGTATGTCCTTTCCCTTATCGGCGTCGCTTTGACCCAGATCGTCCCGATGTTCAACCTTACGGCAGCCGAGAGCGCGGCTATCGGAGCGTCGGTCATGGTGGGTATTTTCTTCGGCACCATTTTCGGCGGATACCTCACCGACGCCATCGGGCGCAAGAAGATGTTCACGATCGACATCATTGCCATCGCGGTTTTTTCGATCCTGAGCGTCTTTGCCACGACGCCCCTCCAGCTTGTGCTGGCTCGCTTTTTCATCGGCGTCTTCGTGGGCGCGGACTATCCGATCGCCACGTCGCTCATTGCCGAGTTCACGCCCAAAAAGCATCGCAGCGTTTCCATGGGCATGGTGTCGGCGGCGTGGTATCTGGGAGCTACCGTGGCGGCCGTGGTGGGGTATTGCCTCTACGGCGTCGAGGACGGCTGGAAATGGATGCTTGGAAGCGCCGTTGTGCCGTGCGTCATTCTGCTTATAGGCCGTCACGATATCCCTGAGTCCCCCATGTGGCTCGCCCAGAAAGGGCGCATCAAAGAGGCGGAGGATGTCGTACACAGGGTTTTCGGCGACGACGTGGAGCTCGAACCCGAAGAGGCCACGCAGAAGGCGTCGCTCGGCAAGCTGTTGAAATCGGGCTACCTCAAGCGCATGGTCTTTCTGGGAATTTTCATTCTGTGCCAGGTGGTTCCCATGTACGCAATCTACACGTTTGGCCCGGACATCATGACGGCATTCGGCTTGGGCGAAGGCCAGGAGGCCATTCTGGGCGAGAGCGCCGTGAGCCTGTTCTTCCTGGTGGGCAGCATTCCTGCCATGTTCTGGCTCAACTCCATGGGACGCCGCAAGCTTCTGCTCATCAGCCTTGCCATGATGGCTATAGGCCTGCTTATTCTGGGTATTTGGCCCGACGCCCCAATATGGATGGTCATCGTCGCCTTTGGCCTGTATGCGTTTTTCAGCGGAGGCCCGGGCATTTTGCAGTGGCTGTATCCCAACGAGCTGTTTCCTACGGAGGTGCGCGCGTCGGCGGTAGGAATCGCTATTGCGTTCAGCCGCGTCGGAACCATTCTGGCCACGTACGCTACGCCGATTTTCCTGGAAGCGTATGGGATCGGACCTACCATGCTGGTTGCGGCCGGCTTGGTGGTGTTCGGCTGGGTTCTCTCGCTGGTGATGGCCCCCGAAACGAAAGGGAAGTCTCTCGCCGAGACGAGCGCCATCGAGGACGTTCCTGCTGTGCGCGAGAAGCGCGCCTCTTAGACGAGCAGCCCTACTTAGGTAGGACGCTTCTCTTGGAGAAGCGCTTTCTTGGATAGGACGCTTCTCTTAGGGTGGAGCCTCCCTCTTGGACGAAATGCCTCCTCATGAGGCATCGTCTCTCTCTCTCTCTCTCTCTTCATAACGCATCATGAACGCGCTTGGCGGATCCGGCCGTCGGGCGCGTTTTCTTTGCCGTCGCCTCGATTTCATGCGCGCATGGTTCGCAAGCCTTCGTTCGCAAGGCGATTTTGCAACGTGGCTGTGCCGCGCAGAGGAGGGACGGGACGGTGCTACGCTGCAGAACGACGCCATGCAACCATGCAGCAGGAAAGACGGTCCCGCAACGAGAAAGGCACCCCGTAGGGTGCCTTTCTCGTTGTATGTGGGGTTGTCAGCAAAGAGGGGCTACTTGCCCTGCCACTGCGGAGCGCGCTTCTCGACGAAGGCTGCGGGGCCTTCGATGCCGTCGGCGGTTTTCTCCAGGAAGCGGTATGCAGCGTCGCTGTAACGCATTGCGTCTTCCTCGGACATCTGGGAAGCAGCATGGACGATGTACTTGGTCCACTTGAGAGCCAAAGGAGCGTTCTTCAGGCACTCTTCAGCGAGCTCGATTGCCTTGTCGAGGACTTCCTCTGCGGGAACGACATAGTTGATCAGGCCGAGTTTCTTAGCCTCGGGAGCCTTGATCTTCTTGCCGGTGAGCAAAAGCTCCATGCAGTCCTTGCGGTTAATGTCGCGAGCGAGGCGAACCAGACCGCCGGTGGAAGCGATGATGCCCAGGCCAACTTCAGTGCAGCCGAACTTGGCGTTTTCAGCGGCAACGACCATATCGCAGGAAACGGCGATCTCCATGCCGCCGCCGGCAGCGGAACCGTTGCAAGCAGCAATGACGGGCTTGGAGCACAGGCGTGCGGTCAGGCCGCCGAAGCCATGCTCGGTGACGGTCTGGCACTCGCCGCCCTCGGAAAGCTCGGAGAGGTCCTCGCCGGCGCAGAAGACTTTGCCAGTGCCGGTGACGATGATCGCACGAACGGCAGGGTCGAGCTCTGCGTTGTTCATGATGTTTTCCATGGCCTTGGAAGTTGCGCCGTTGAGAGCGTTAGCAACTTCGGGACGGTTGATGCGGATGATTAGAAGGCCATCCTCGCGAAGGTCGGATACAACCGTATCGGTGCCAAAGTAATCTGCCATTGTTTCCTCCTCGAGTCTTTGCTCATTGGCTGATAGCGAGATGCTGTGCCGATGAGGCGCTTCATCTCTTGGCTCTTACCTTAGCGATTGAGCCGTGGTTCTCGCATCGCGTGCTACAAGGTATTCCTGGGCGCTTCATGGCGACACACATAGACAGAATCAGCGTAGTTTTTACGGAGGAATTATGGCATGTACCGAAAATAAAGTTAGTTATGCATGAATCGTGAATATTGGCTCATATTGAATACTTGTGCTGCGTAAAATGTAAAACACCAGGTAAATGGCATACTGTCGTTCATTTTCATAAAACACTATGCAGGCAAAAAAGTGAAATACGGGTAACAAGAAAATGAGTAGAGACAAAATACCTGCTTATCTCATGCATGGTATGCAGAAATTGCCTCAAGTCTATATACGGAAAAACCCTCCCAGCGTTGCCTACGCGTTTGGGAGGGTTTTGCGATTGGGGTTTTTGCGCCTGCGGGCCTTGCCGTCTACCAGCCTTTGCCTTCGGGCACGATGTCGTCGGCCACTTCGCCACGGGCTACTTCGCCAATAACGCGGTCGAGCACGTCGAGCGCGAAATCAAGCTGCTCGCGCGTGATGACCAGCGGCGGCTGGAATCGCAGGATCGATCCCGCGATGGTGATCATGACGACGCCTTCGTCATAGGCACGATACACGATCTTCAGCGCGTCCTTCGGGCATTTCGTGCGGGTCCCGGGCTCAACGATGTCGATACCCAGGTTGAGGCCCTTGCCGTGCACGCATCCGACGATGTCGTATTTCTCCGCCATCTCGTTGAAGCGCTTTTCGGCGTAGGCGCCCAATTCACGCGAACGCTCGATCAGCCCTTCGTCCTCTATTACGCCGATTGTGGCGAGCGAAGCCGCGCAGCAGACGGGGTTGCCGCTCGTGGTGAACAGATGGGCGGGGAAATCGAGCGCATCCATGATTTCGGCCTTGCCGATGATTGCAGACAGGGGCATGCCCGATGCAATGGATTTGCCAACGCTCATCAGGTCGGGCTCGATGCCGAAATGTTCGATGGACCACCATGTGCCGGTGCGCCCCATGCCCTGGTTCACTTCGTCGACGGCGAACAGAATGCCGTGCTCCTTGCAGAAGGCGTGGAGCCGTTCAACGTATGCCTTCGGCGGTGCGATGATTCCCAAATCGCCTGCGATGGGTTCCATAATCACGCATGCAATCTCATCGGCGGGCAAATAGGTTTCGGTGGCTTCGATGAGCGGCCTCATGAAGTATGCGGCCTGCTCTTCTTCGCTCAGATGGTCCACGCCTGCATGGTAGGCGTCGGGGTAGGGGATGTGGTAGACGCCCGGAACCAAAGGACCCATCTTGCGGCGCATGTTCAAGCTGATGGCGGAAAGCGTTATGGAGCCGTAGGTGGATCCGTGGTACGCGCCTTGGAAGCTGACCATATACGGGCGACCCGTGTAGGCGCGGGCATATTTCATGATGGCGTCGTTGGCGTCGGATCCGGAATTGCCGAAGACCACTTTCTTCGGCGTGTCGCCGGGGGCGATTGCGCACAGCTTTTCGACGAGCTCCATCTCGGGGGTGTGGTACACGTACGCGGGCGTGTAGTGGATCAGACGCTGCGCCTGGTCGGTGATGGCCTTGACGACGCGCGGGTGGCAATGGCCCACATTGGTGGCCGAGGCGCTTGCCAGAAGGTCTACGTAGGAGTTGCCGTCGACGTCGTAGAGCATGGCGCCCTCGCCGTGGTCGATGACCAGGTCATAATAGGGGATGCGTGCAGCGGGCGCCATATACGCGCTCTCTTCGCGCACCATCTGCTGGGAACGTTTCTTTTCCGTGTCGGCCACGCCGACCACCTCGCTTTCTATCGACCTGCAGCACGCTGACCACATGCCGCATATGCTCCGAGGAGCCCTCGCGAAGAGAGCCCCCCGGTATCTGTTTGAATATTATGCGCTTATTCGCTTTTCTTGGAAGAGAAATGCCAGCGGATGTACTGGACCAAGATGATGACCATAAAGGCAATGCCGAAGTAGCCGACAAAGGGATAAATCACGTTCACCAGCGTGGAGAACGGGAGCTGGCCGCCAACCAACATGACCAGGGCCAAGGCCACGATGATGCCCTTGTATTTGACAGGGTCTTTCTCTTCGGAGGAGAACTGATTGGCCACGGAGATGATCATGGGAACGACGGTGTTGTAAATCATGACCAGCAGTACGATGGCGAATACGATGCCCACGACGGGAGAAATCATGGTTGCGAACTGCAGCGCGGGAACTTCCTGGACGCTGACATCGCTGTAGGTTGCAAGCATTGCCAGGTTAAGGCAGAAGGCGCACAGTCCCAGCAAAACGCCGCCGAACAGGCCGCCCAGGATGGCTTCCTTCTGGCTTGCCGCCTCGGTGCCCATCTTGGAGATGAACGGTACGCCTGCGAGGATGTTGTAGGCCACATACATCACGGCGCCAATAATCCACCAGCTGCTCGAATCGCCCACGCCGCGCACGACAGAGTCGCCCGCTGCGGCGATGGCGGCATCGGCGTTGGAGAGGTTGTCCCAGTTCGTAAGCAGCGCGGCAAGCGCGATGATGATCAGAAACACGATGGCTACAGGGCCAATGGAGCCAAGGACTTTGACAATGCGATTCATGCCCAGAAGAGCGCTTGCCAAAGCGATGGCGGCCATAAGCACGCTGCCCGCGAACTGAGGCAATCCGAAGTATTGGTTGAACGTTGCGCCCGCTCCCGAGATCATGATGATTCCGACCAGGAAACAGAACAGGATGGTGAACCACTCGAGGAACGTGCCGACGTATTTGCCGCAGAAGAACCTGAAGGAAGAGAAATCGGCTGATTTCGCATGCTTGTATCCGTAGTTCATGAAGACGGCGCCAAGGACGGCGAACAATGCGGTGGTCACGAGGCTGCCGGCAATGCCCGGGATTCCGTACGAGGTGAAGAACTGCATTACTTCCTGGCCCGACGCGAAGCCGGAGCCGATAAGGGTGCCGACGAGTGTTCCCGCGAATTGGAATACCTTTGCCGGCCGGACATGAGTAGCGTTTTGCTCTGACATGTCTTCCCCCTTTCCCGCCGCGTTAGATCGCGGCGATCGAGATGTGTAAAAGAGCTTTGAGGCCCGTATGGCCTATGCTGCTGCGTGTACTTTATCGCAATAAAGTGTGAATGTGTAGGGAATCTTTCATCAGGAAACAGAATGGAAATGCCGCATAGCATATGGAACATGCCGTCAAATAAGCATGCCTTGGCCGTTTTGTGCGGAAAGAGAAGCGCCTATAATTCCAAGTGAATCATCTGAATGCGGTCGCATCTTGGCCGTTGCTTCGAATGTCGGAGGATAGGGGACCCGTATGGATTTTCGTTTAAGCGACGATGAGCGTGAGCTTGTTTCTGAGGTGCGCCAATTCTGCGAGAGGTATTTCGACGAAGCCTCCGTCGCTCAATGGCGGCGCGATGGCGGCTTGCCGGACGAAGTGGTCAAAGCGTTCGTGAACCTTGATTTCAAAGGCTTCGGCGTCATACATCGGCGCGGGCACGAATTCTACGACCTGTTCGCCCAGGTGCTCGTGCTCGAGGAGCTTTCTCGCGCATCAGGCGCGGCGCTGCCATTTCATACCGACTTTCTTCAGCTGCAGATTCTCGAGGCGTTTGCGAGCGCGGGGCAGACGGCCCCTATTCGCGAGGAATACCAGAAGACGGGTAGGCTTGCATTCGCTCTTGCGGTTTCGGAGCCCAGCGCAGGGTCTGATACCATGGGCATGAAAACCGCAGTTTCATTGCGCGATGACGCGTTGGTGCTCAATGGCGTGAAATCCTTCGTGAACAACGGAGAATACGCTCCCGCGCTGCTTGTCGCGGCGATTGACGAAGAAGCCTCGGCTGAAAGCGGCGAGCCGACGCTTTCGCTGTGGCTTATTCCCCGCGATCTGGAAGGGATTCGCGTGGTGCCCGAGGATAAAATCGGCCAGTCCATGCTTCCGTTTGCGAGCATTCTTTTCGACAACGTGGTCCTTGATGAGTCCTATCGTCTTCGCGGCGATGCCAAGGGGTTTTCCCAGCTGTTCAAATTCTTCGAATTCGGTCGTGTTTTCGTATGCGCCACGGCGCTGGGTCAGGCTCAAGCCGCCATGGAGGATGCCGTTCGGTGGGCGCAGGCGCGCAGTGCCTTCGGAGCCTCTATCGCCTCCTTCCAGCAGATTCAGCAGATGCTGACCGATATGGAGGTGAAGCTTGCTAACATGCGCAACCTTGTCTACCAGGCGGCCTGGGAATTCGACAGGGGAGAGCACGACCGACTGACTGTGGCCATGATGAAGCGCTATGTTCCCGCCACGGCCACGGAGGTGGCAAGCGACGCCATGCAGATCCTTGGCGGCAGGGGATACACGTCGCAAGAGCGCGTCTCTTCGATCTGGCAGGATTGCCGCGGTTTCCAGATAGCGGAAGGAACCGATCAAATCATGGTTCATATTGCCGCTCCGCTGATTATGAAGAAATACGAAGGCTAGGATTTTTCGTCCGGTATACAAAAGACGGTTGTTTGCCTGAAGGCTGTCGGGGTTAGGCCCCCGCAGCCTTTTTTAGATGAGGATAGCATCCTGGTCTTCATGTAAAGCGCGTGAGGAAGAGGCCCTTCCATTGCGCGGGAGGACGATTGCTTGTGGCGCATACAGTGTACGAAGCAATTTATCTTGAGTACGTCATCGGCATCGAACGAGGCTTTCTCCGACACCTGGACGTTTGCTTGCTGGAGCGGTTGTATTGACGGCGAGCGAAAAAATGCATAGACCGTCGGTGCCGATTGAGATTCTGAGTAGGTTGGTGCGTCTTCTGTTTAACGACTAAAATATACGGTCAAATAGTAGAAACTGGGTAGTTATCTATCTTTAACCAAAGATATGCCGATGGAATATAAAAGATTTTTAAATCAATTCATAGAATATTCAAATAATAAGTACACAGGATATGTTTTCTGACCATAGTTTCGGCGTTCGTTCTCTTGAATTATAAGACTCGAGTTTGTTCTGTTCGTTCTGTGCCCAGTGTTTGGCTGGAGCGGGGAGTTCTTTAAAAAAAGCAGGCAATCGGAGATACAAGGAGGATGTATGTCTGAGAAAATCAGACGCCAGGGACTCACCTGGCGCCACGTTGCGGTTGTTATAACCATGATGCTTACCCTGCTGACCGCAGTAGCTATTGTTTTTACGGCGGCAGGTCTGTGCTATCGTCCCGTTGCCGATCATTTTGGCGTTCAAATTTCCGATGTTTCTCTCTATATCACGTTCGTCTATATCGGAAGTATGGTGGGTCCTATACCTGCTGGTATTTTGTTCGACAAATTCAATCCGAAGATCGTCTTCACGGTGGCAGCTTTGCTTGTGGTGCTGCCGTATCTCGGGTTTGCGTTCTATCCGTCTATTCATTATTTCTGGGTTGCCGGCTTCTTTATCGGTCTCGGCCTGTGCGCTCTCGAGTACACCATGACGGCAGGTATTTTGAGCCGTTGGTTCCATACGAACTATGGAACGGTGGTCGGTCTTTCCTTCGCCATGACGGGCGTGGGCGGCATTATCTGGAACATGGTGGGACAGACAGTGCTCGGTCCCGATCTGTCCGGATGGGCGACGCTCTACCTGATTTTCGGCATTGCCATGGCCATCGGAACTATTCCGTGCATCTTGCTGTTCATCAAGCGTACGCCCGAGGAATGCGGAACGCTTCCTTATGGTATGCCTATCGATGAAAACGGCAACGCTCTTTCCGTCGCATCGGAAGAGGAAGAGAACAACGAAGTCGTTGAAGAGCCTGGTTATACGGCAAAAGAAGCTCTCAAGCTTCCGTTCTTCTGGACGATGCTTATCGGCGCTGGCCTGTTGAACGTGACGGTGACGCTTTCGCAGCTGTTCGCGACATACGTACAGTTCCTCGGACATGACGGCTGGGCCGGCGTTGCTATTGTGGCTCTGCTCGCTCTTTCTGGCACGCTTGAGTCGTTTGCTTCGGCGGGTCAGATGGTTGGCAAGGTGCTGGTTGGATATATTGAGTCGCGCACGTTGCTTGGCGCACAGGTCATGGGTCTTATCGGTGGCGTGGTTGGTCTTGCAATCATGTGGTGGGCTCCGAAGCTCATGGGCGAAGCCGGTATTTGGCCGATGTTCTTCGGCGGAGCCGCGTATGGTTTGATGTATGCATGCTCCACTGCTATGCTGCCGTTTTTGGTGCGTGAGGTTTTCGGCGGCAGGGATTACGACCGGATTTATTCTTGGCAGGTCGTTGTATTCAACGGCTTCGGCGCCATGGGAGCGACGGCATGGGCTGTTCTTGCCCAGAGCTGCGGTTGGGATGTTTTCTTTGCCGTGAGCATTCTTGTTGTCGTGGTCACGTTCATCACAGTTGCGTATACGGGCATAGCGGGTTACAAAGCACGTGCGAAGACATGGTACAAATCCGACAAGCAGCTTGCTAGCGAAGCAGTTGAATCAGTGTAACGATTACGGGAGGAATCATGAAAATCGATCTCGGTCTTGCGGCGATGATATTGAACCCCATGGTTTGTGCTTGCCTGATAGGGGGCATCCTGCTCAAGCTGGACGTCTTCGTCCTTATTGCGATAGGCGTTGTCGGCTACGGGACATGGGGGGTGCTCCATGCCATCAATTACAAACACCAGAGGGATCTTCTCGAGCAAGCTGCTCGAAAAAAATAACGCCTACCGCAAAGATTGAGCTTGCTTTCTGATTCGTAGAAGGACGCCGGTTTGCACCGGCATCCTTTGCTGTTTTTAAAGCTGCTATTTATACATAAAACTATATGAGTGCCTTTCTATTCATCGAGCTCATTAATGGAAAAGAGTACTCATTAGATATGTCTATTAATGTACGGACGGAAATAAAAATCTGACCATAAACATAAGGGAGTGTTTGGAGAATTATAGTGTCAGAGTTTGTTCTTGGGCGTCGTGCCGGCGCCCTCCTTCGACAGAATCGAAGGAGGAGTCATTCTATTCTTCATCCAAGGAGGGAATTACATTGAGTGAGGCAACTTACACGAATAAGCTGAGCGCCCGCCATGTGCTCGTCGCTCTGACGGGTATCATGATCACGTTTGGCTGCTCTGCTTTGGTGTTTTCTACATGGAGCGCATTTCAGGCTGTCGTGCCTGAAATACTCGGTGTTGAGCGCACCACGTGGGCGTTTTATGTAACGGTTCTTTATCTTGCAGAGGCGTTTTCTGCCCCGTTTATCGGCAAGCTTCTTGCGAAGTACGACATCCGCATTGTCCTGAGCGTATCTGCCGTGCTAGTTGGTTGTGGCTTCCTGCTCATCGGTTTTGCTCAGTCTATGTGGGCGTTCTACGTTGCAGGCGTTATGATGGGTATCGGCGAGGTCGGTCTTCTCTGGCTTGCTGTTCCTACGTTGTGCAACAGCTGGTTCAATAAGGGTGCAGGCACCATCATCGGTCTGTCCATGGCATTCACGGGTATTGGTGGCGCATGCTGGCTTCAGGTTTTCAATGGCTGCTATGCTGCAGGCATCTCCGTTTGGACCCTGTACATCATCTGGGGTATCATTGCTCTCGTGACCTCTCTTCCGTTCACGCTCTTCTGCATTCGCAAGACTCCGGAAGAGGTCGGATGCCTTCCCTACGGCGCGCCCATTACCGAGTCCGGTCTGCCTGAGGGCATCTCCTCTGCTAAGGCTTTCAAGACCCCTGTTTTCTACGCAGTGTTCTTGTTCGCTGGTTTGATCAATGCTTTGACGATGGTCGCTCAGCAGTTCCCGACCTACACCAAGCAGCTCGAAGGAGTGCCTTACGACGCTCTGGCCGTTGGCGTTATGATGGCGACTGTCATGATGGTTGCTCAGGCTGTTTGCAAGGTTCTGCTTGGCGTCGTTGCCGACAAGAACGTGAAGGCTTCCTTCGTGGCGGCTGTCGTTACGGGTATCGGTGGCGTTTTGTTGGTATGGTTCGGCACCGCAAGCGAAATCATGCTCTATGCTGGCGCTGCTATCTACGGCTTCTTCTTCGCCGCATGCATGGTGCTTACCCCCTGCGTCGCTCGCAAGCTGTTCGGTACGCGTGAGTACCCGCAGATTTACGCATCCATTTCCATGTTCGTTAACATCTGCGGCGCCGTCGCTCCCACGATGTGGGCGTTCCTCGGCCAGATGGGCTTCCCGACCCTGTTCACGGTTGCCATCATTCTGCTTGTCCTGGTTGCGCTTCTCGGTGGCTTCGCTTTGATGAACACCAAGAAGATGCAGGCTCAGTGGACCAAGTAATACTGCTTGCATACCAAGCTAAAAGTGCAGCGCGAAAGTGCTGCACTTTTTTTGCGCTATCGCAGGTTCCCGCCTGTTCGGTGATTCTGTCCAAGAAAACGAAAATGACGCATTCGCCGAGAAAGAAACGCCCGTCCCTCGGGCCTGTTTGAAATGGACAGAAAAGGGCGGGTGTAGTAATATTCGATACGCAATAGAAAGAGGGGATGGGGATGAATCTTTCGCAGCTGTACTATTTTCGAAAGCTATCGGAACTTCAGCATTACACGAAAGCGGCCAAAGAACTTTACATTACTCAGCCGGCTCTCTCCGATGCTATTCGTTCTCTCGAAAAGGAGCTCGGTGTTCCTCTTTTCCAGAAAGAGGGTCGCAACGTCAAGCTAACGCGCTACGGCCGAGAGTTTTCTGCGTATGTGCACGATGCGCTTCGCGAGCTTGACAAGGGCATCGAGATAATGCGTGAATACACAGGAAGGCTTTCAGGCAATCTTTCGGTAGGCGGGCTCTACACCATCACGGGAGATTATCTTCCGGCGCTTATCCGTGCCTATCATGACAATTACGGAGATGGCGTAAAGGTCGAGGTGTCCCAGAACTTCTCTCTGCCCCTTATAGAGGGACTGAAAGACGACACCTACGATGTGGTCTTCACTGCCCGAAAAGAAAACGAACCCCGGTTGCATTTCGAGCCTGTTGTAGCGCATCAGCTTGTTGTTGGCGTTCCTAAGGGAAGCCATCTGGCTTCGAAGCCGTTTGTCTCGTTCTCTGATTTGCAGGGCTACGATATTCATACCTATCGTTCGGGAACTCCGATAGGCGATGAAGTGGGTCGAGTACTTGCCAAATATGGCGTAACGGCACATCAGGATTTCGATGATGAAATCACCATGGGAGGGATGCTCGCTACAGCTCATCCGCATGAGTGCGCCCTGCTTACCTACACGCTTGGTTTGAAGCCGTTTCTGGATAGAATCGACATCGTGGCAATTGACGAGCGTGAGGTTCCACGTGATTTTCATCACGTGTATATGGTTTACAAAAAAGAGGAGTTCCAGAACAGGGCTCTCGAGAGTTTCATTGATTTTGCGCTGAAGTTTCCTGTTCCTGAAGATGTCGTCCTTCGTTGTGGTCAGTCAAACTGTGATTCTACGCCGTAACGAGCATCGTGGGTCGTCTCTACATGGTGAGATGTCCGCAAAAGGAAAAGTTGAATTCGATATGAAAAGCTGCCCTTTAAAATGAAGGGCAGCTTTTCATGATGTCTCCTCATTTTGCGTCTTGCTGGAAAGTTAGCCTGTTTTCCACTTGAAAGACCTTACGAAGTCGATGAAGTTTTCTACAGCGCGGGTTTTGTATGCGCCTGTTTTATAGACCATGTACACGGGATGGAAATCGTCTTCGACTTCGGTTATCTGCTTGGATATAAGGTTGCGAAACGGCGCGAGTCCGATGGTTTTGAGGGTTATGCCTATTGCTTCTGGTTTGCTGTCAACCATGCTTCCCAGGGTTATTTCGTCGTTGCAGCAAGCATCGGTGGCAGTTACTCCGTGTGTTTTGAGCAGCTTGCTGACTTCTGAGCCAATAGGCGTATCGGGCGGGTAGGTTACGATGCTTTCTGCCTCCTGGAGGTCTTCTAGGCTAAGACTGTTGCTCCATGCTAACTTATTGGATTTATGCATGATGGCGACGAGCTTTTGACTGAGCACGGGGGTGAAAGTCAGATGTGGTTTGTTGGGGACGTACGCTGTAAAAACTACTTCGTAGCGGTCATTTTCAAGGTCTTCAATTAAGGGCGTGGTTAATCCCTGATAGACGTTGAATTCGATACTCTGGCCATACTGATTGCGATAGGCTTTGATGAGCTCCGGCAGGTAATCGCCTTGAATGGTGTAGATTGTCCCGATGTCGATACTGCCAAGGGGCGAGCCGGCATGTTCGCGCGCAAGGGCGACGCCCTTTTCGAGTGCGTTAAGCGATTCTACTGTGTATTCGTAAAACTCTTTACCGTATCGAGTTAGTTTTACAGTGCGTCCATCGCGCTCGAAAAGGGGTATGCCGAGCTCTTTTTCAAGATGAGAAATGGAATTCGAAAGTGCGGGCTGCGTAATATAGAGCTCTTGAGCTGCTTGCGTGTAATGCTGCAGTTCGGCAAGTTTTCGAAAATAATAGAGCTGCGAGAGGTTCATGGCGCCTCCAGTTAGCGTGCTGTGCTTACACGATACTGCACAGAACGGGGTTCGTCATGGGGATAAAAAGTCATTCTTGAGGACTTCGTGCTGAATGTGTAAGACGGTGGTCTCTTTTGGCGTTGTTGCTTAGGTTGTGATTAGTGTCAGGGTTTTGCGCTTGATGGCTGGTCCATAATGTCTGACATGCAGAAGGACCGCCATGGAGGCGGTCCTTCTGCATAAGCATGAGGTAAGCACTTAGGCTCTAAAGGATGGTAATGAACAGCAATGCGGATTAGAAGTTGTACTTGATAACGCCGCCGTGGTTCTGGGTCTCACGGGCGATGGTGATGCGCTGGACGCAAGGAGCGCCCTCTTCAAGCCACATGGCGCGGCAGTCGCGATACAGACGCTCGGTCGGGCCATACGGGGAATCTTCGAAGTAACCGTCGCCACCGAAGATCTCCAGCATTTCGTCGGAGACGAGCTTGACGGTCTGGATGGAGAAGAGCTTGCAGATAGCCGCCTTCTCGGTGATGTACTCGTTGCGGGGGTCGATGTCGAAGTCGCGAGCGAAGTCGTAGATGGCGGTGCGAAGAACGTGAACCATCATCTGCATGTCAGCGATTTTGGCCTTAATCATTTGGCGGGAAGCAATCGGCTTGCCGAAAGTGACACGGTCGTTGGCGCGCTTGATGGAAATCTCAAGCATGCGCTGAGCCATGCCGAGGTTGGACATGGCAATGTGAACGCGAGAGACGGACAGAGAGTGGATGGCGATCTCCATGCCCTGGCCTTCTTCGCCGAGCAGGTACTCGGGAGAGAGAACGAGGTTGGTGAATTTCAGGCCTGCATGGCCAGCGCCCTTGCAGCCCATCATATGAGGCATCGGGACGATCTCGAAGCCGGGAGCGTCGTTGGGGACGAAAAATGCGGAGAGACGTTCGTCGCCGGACTTCTCCGGATCGGTAACTGCGATGACGTAGGTGAAGTCAGAGCAGTCGGTGTGAGAAATGAGCCACTTCTCGCCGTTGAGGACATAGTTGCCGTTTTCGTCCTTCAGGGCGGTGGTGTGAAGGTCAGCACCGGTGCCACCGTTCTGCTCGGTGATGGCGAAGTTGCAGTAGATGGTCTTGTCCTGGAACTTGTCCATGTACTTTGCCTTGAGCTCCGGCTTGCCGTAGTCGTCAAGGATACGCCAGTTCATGTCGGCGGCATGATGGAGATGCATGCGCATTCCGCCAGGGCCACGGGAGAACTCTTCCTGAACACGCAGGATTTCGAGCTCGTTGAGGTCCCATCCGCCGTACTCAGAGGGAAGATAGAAGCGATAGAGATCGTTCTTCTTGGCGAGTTCGTAGAACTCCTCAGGGAACGTGTTGGTGACTTCGATCTCCTTCTGCATTTCGTCGAAGGGGCCTTCGACCAATTCACGGACCTGCTTGAGATATGCCTCAAACTGCTCATCGGTAATCTTGGCGTTAGGATTCATCTAAACCTCCTTTATCTGTCATCCTTTAGAACCGTTTGGCTCCTGCCTGTATTATCCGAGTGGCGCGCTTGCAAATCTAATTCCGTTAAAACGGAGAAAAAACGTTGCTCTATTCAAAAAAGAAATAGGTTTGCATTACTGGCTGAATGTTCGTCTAAGTTGCTTGATTTATATAAAGCGATGGTCGAAAGATGGAATCTGTTGCAAAAGATGTCACATTATTACGTATGCGGTGGCGAGGGCAATTAGCGTGTAAATGTCTAAGAAACTAAAAAAGCAGCAATTGAATGAAATTGCTGCTTTTTTTGCGATGCTGGTGAATCGCTAGCGTTTAATCTGCTCGAGATTGAGCATGCTGATGCGATCCATCGACATGCGCACGATACCCAGGCCTTTGAAGCAGGCGTAAATCATGAATCCGCTCTTGCAGCGGAAGGCGCATTCCTCGCAAGGGATTTTGTTGCAGTAGGCAAACGCGTCTTCGTCCGCTAAGGCAAACACCAAAGGGGAGCGCTTTTTCGGTAGGACGTATTTCATCTGCATGCCGGTGAAGGTCTTCAACGCTACCCAAGAGAGCTCGTATGGTGCGTCTTGGGCGATCGACCACGAGAACAAAACGCAGTTGTTGTTGAACCCGCCATCGATGCGGTAGGTCATGGAAATTTCTTCGGGAAGATTCTCTTCGTCGATGAGCTCCATTCTCTTCGGATGGGCATCTTCTGCATTTGGCTCCAGATGCGCATAGGGGAGCTCTGCAACCAGGGTGCGGCCTGTGCCTGTTTGATACACGTCGGTGGCACCCGAAATACCTATGAAGGTGGTCTGAGACTCATCGTCTTTGAAAAAGGGGATATCCTCCGCCGTTACGCGAGGTTTCCATGTGGCGCGTGTACGGGTTTTGCTGTACTCCTGTTTGATCATCGCGTTCCCCTTGCTTAATCGTTGGTGCTATCGGCGTTATTTTCGACTGATTCCATTCGTTTGCGCAGTTCGTCTGCAAGCATGTTGCGTTTGACCTTGCCTGTGGCTGTATGCGGGATGGCGTCTATCTCCTCGATGCGTTCCGGCCACAGTCTTTTGGAAACTCCTTTTTCCGCGAGGTATTCCGTCAGTTCGTGCAGGCAGAGCTCGTGGTCTATGCCAGGTTTAGGAACGGCGAACAGGCATATGCGCTCGCCGAGGCGGCTATCGGGCACACCGATGGTCGCGTGGTCTGCGATGTCCCCCCAGCCATCGACGGCGTTGTCCACTTCGCGGGTGGATATGTTCTCGCCGCCGCGGATGATAATCTCTTTTTTACGACCGTTGATGCGAATGCGACCCTCGTCGTCCATGACGCATAGGTCTCCGCTGTAAAACCAGCCGTCGTCATCGAGCGCTTTGGCGGTTTCCTCGGGATTGTTCAGGTATCCGACGAATTGATGGGGTCCGCGGCTTGCCTCCTCTCCTTGCGCGCCGTGCGGAACTTCGTGACGATTTTCGTCCACAACGCGCACTTCAATGCCTTCAAGCGCTATGCCGGAAAACGAACCGTTCCATTCTGCACATTTTTGAGGCGGTACGTAGGCGTGCGGGCAGCTTTCGGTCGACCCGTAGCATTCGCACAGCATGATGCCGTGCCGTGCAGCTCGCTCGGTAAGCGAGCTTGGAAGAGGAGCGCCGCCTGAAAGGAAGAGTCTGAGCGTGGGGATTTCCTCTCCTGTTTCTTCAAGCGAATTGAGGACGTCGTAGATAAACGGCGTTGCTCCCATAGACCATGTCGCGCCCGTTTCGTTGATGATTTCCACTGCCCGCGCGGCTCTGAAGTCTTGTTGCAGGACGGCGCTTCCTCCCAAGATCATGGGCGAGATGAGACCGTGGAAGAAACCCGTTGCATGATTGAGGGGAGAGGGCATGAACATGATGTCTTCTCCAGTCACGTTCAATCCTTTAACGAAGGCGCGCTCCGAGAACAGGATGTTGTTGTGCGTGAGAAGCACCTGCTTTGGTTTTCCTGTGGTCCCGCTTGTGGAAAGAATGCAGGCAACGTCGTCGGCGGTTATTGCGGGAGTGCTGTATGCGAGCGGTTCGTGGCTTTTGACCACGTCGGAATAAGTGGTGAAGTGCTTGCGCGAAGGCTGCTTGGTGTCAACGATGAGAATGCGCTCCTCAGAGAGGGTGTCGACGAGCGCAAGGGCGTCTTCGGCATACTGCTCATGGTCGGTGGTCTTATGCCGGGAAGGACAAATGAATGCGCGCGCACCCACAGTGTTCATTGCATAGACGATGTCGGCAGTGCTGTAATTGCGCGCCAAAGGATGCATGACGGCGCCTATGCGTGCGATTGCAAGGTATATGGGGCAGAACTCCGCCCATGTGGGAAGCTGGAATGTCACAACATCGCCGGGCTTGACGCCGCTTGCCACGAGCCATGATGCCAAGCGCGCGGCGATGTTGTCGCATTCTTCATAGGTGAGCGAGGTGCCTTGGTCGTCTTTCACGTAAAGCTTGTTGCCGCATGCTTTTACTTGCTCGATCCATACGTCGGCTATGGTGTCTTTCGTCCAGTAGCCTTTTTTGTAGTAACGCTGCTTTTCCTCTTCGTTGATTTTCAGATCGGTAATCATGCGAACAATCCCCTCTGGCATGCGTGTGGAAAGAAGGAAGGGGCAAAAGCCCTTCCTTCGGTGTGGAGCTTCAAGCGCGTCTGCGCGGGCGGTTTATGCCTTGCCCTGCAGAACAGCCAGGTCGGTAGCGCCTTTGACGGCACCGACTTCCATGGCGGCCTTGATGTCTTCGTCGGTGTAGCCGAGTTCTTTCATGACATCCTCGGTAGCAGAGCCCAGCTTGTCGGTAGGCGTAAGCTCCGCGGTCTCGGAGAGCTCGAACTGAACCGGAGCGGTGGGGCACCACCTGCCGCCGGCGGGGTAGGGAACCTGCTTGATATATTCGTTCACCAGGGCGTTCTCATCTTCGTAAATGTCGAGCGGAGTCTGCGCGGGCTCGCAGGGCATGTCGTTTTCGGAGAACATCTTCAGCAGCTCTTCGCGCGTGAACTGAGCGAATCCTTCGTCGAGAATCTTGACGACCTCAGGCGCGAGACCCTTGTCGTTGACGGTCTGGCAGACGGAGTAGTCAGGATGCTCGGCCAGGTCGTCGCGGCCGATGAGGTGCATGACGCGCGGCCAGTCGCGGTCGTATTCGGGCAGGCACAGAACAACCCACTTGTCGTCTTTGGAATGGAAGACGTTGTTGAGGGGGTTGTTGACCTCGAGGCGGCTCTTGGGATAGGGGTTGCCGTACTGGGCGGAAACCATACCCGTGGAAAGCGCGTAGATGCCTGCGTGCTGCAGCGAGCAGGTGACGTAGTCGCCAACGCCGCTTTGCTCACGGCCGATAACGGCGGCGAGGATACCCGAAGCAAGGAAGAGCGAGCACTGGAAATCGCCGTAGCCGTTGGTGGGGATCATAGGGGCGTCGCCCTTGTTGACGGTGGTGCCGAAAACGCCGCCGCGACCCATGTAGCAGGTCACGTCGAAGCCGGCAGCGTCTTTTTCGTCGCCCTTCTTGCCATAGCCGATGCCGTGGCCCATGATCAGGCGCGGGAACTTCTCATGCAGGCTTTCCCAGTCAAGACCCATCTTGGCGAGGGATTTCGTGCGTGTGTTGGTGATGAAGACGTCTGCTTCGGAGAGAAGCTTCATCATGACCTCGAGACCCTTTTCGCTCTTGAGGTTCAACGCGACGAAGCGCTTATGGAAGTTTGCCATGTCGAATGCGAGGTTTTCCTCGTCGCTGGACGGCATGCCGAAGACGACGGCCTGATTGGTGCGGCAGGGGTCGCCTTTGAATGCTTCTACCTTGATAACGTCTGCGCCCCATTCGCCAAGTACACGACCGGTGGTGGGGGTGGCGAGAAACGTGGTGAGGTCAACGACCTTCAAACCCTTGAGTGGCAGCATTGTATCCTCCTTGGAATCCGGCATGTACCGGAATGCTTGTAAAACAACGGAACGTATCGCAAGAAGAAAGGAGGGTTATCCGCGCGTGCAGACAACCCTCCTTTCATGAGTGAGTTTGTTCTTGTGCGATCGATGCCGCGATGTAAGGGGGTTGCCCTATTACAGCTGATACTCGACCTTGCCGCCGAACTTCTGGCAGTTGCGGGCAATGGTGATGCGCTGAACGTTCGGAGCGCCTTCCTCGAGCCACATAGCGCGAGCGTCGCGATACATACGCTCGACCGGACCGTAGGGGCTGTCCTCGAAGTAGCCGTCGCCACCGAAGATCTCCAGCATGCCGTCGGAGACGATACGGGTGGAGTAGATGGAGAACAGCTTGCACATAGCGGCCTTCTCCTCGATGTACTTGCCGTTGGGGTCGGCGTCGTACTCGCGGCCGAAGTCATAGACCATGCAGCGAAGAGCATGGGTGTACATCTGCATCTCAGCAATCTCGCGCTTGATCATCTGGCGAGTAGCGATGGGCTTGCCGAAGGTGATGCGGTCGTTGGCGCGTGCGAGAGCCATCTCGAGCATGCGCTGGCACATGCCGAGGTTGGAAGCTGCGATGTGTGCACGGGAGACGGAGAGGGAGTGGATAGCAATTTCCATGCCCTGACCCTCTTCGCCAAGCAGATACTTCTTGTCGAGCTTCATGTTGGTGAACTTGAGGCCGGTGTGAGCAGCGCCGCGAGCACCCATCATATGAGGCATCGGGGTGACTTCATAGCCCGGGGTGTCAACGGGGACGAAGAATGCGGAGAGGCGCTCGTCGCCGGTCTTGGTGGGGTCGGTCACAGCGATGACGTATGCGAACTCGCAGCAGTCGGTGTGAGAGATGAGCCACTTCTCGCCGTTGAGGATGTAGTCGCCGTTCTCGTCCTTCTCAGCGGTGGTGTGAATGTCAGCACCGGTGCCGCCGGACTGCTCGGTCAGAGCAAAGCAGGTGAAGATGGTCTTGTCCTGGAACTTGTCCATGTACTGGGCCTTGAGCTCATCCGAACCGTAATCGTCGAGGATGCGCCAGTTCAGGTCAGCTGCGTAGTGCAGGTGCATGCGCATGCCGCCGGGGCCGCGGGAGAACTCCTCCTGGACACGCAGAATCTCAAGCTCGGAAAGATCCCAGCCGCCGTACTGCGCGGGCAGAGCGAAGCGATAGAGGTCGTTCTTCTTGGCGAGCTCATAGAACTCCTCCGGGAAGACGTTGGTTACCTCGATCTCCGGCTGCATCTCCTCGAACGGGCCCTCGGCCAACTCGCGGATCTGCTGGAGATACGCATCAAACTGCTCTTTGGACAATTTGCTCATATTAACCCTCCTTCAGGATTATCTAAGCACTTACCTCAGACCTTGCCAATCCGTTTGGTTCGGCGCGGCCTTGCTTATGGGGATATTGTGTACCCGTTTGCTAGGTGCGTCTAATAGGCAGCCTTGTGCATAGATTGAAGGAATCGATAAGTGAATCCTATTGGATTATTCTAATAAGCATTTGAGCTGGTGATTTATTATTTTTTGAAATAAGAGATGACTATTGGACCGCAAAAAAGCGTCCAAATGTTGCCACGGAAAAACAATACTGACTAAAAGAATCGAAGCCACAACTTTATTTATATAAGTACAGAAATATTCAAAACAGTGATAACGATAGAATAGGCTTATGAATTAATCTTGACATTGTCTATTTTGTTGAAAAATGACTCATATTCAGGAAAGTGTAGAAAAAATGTTCTCTACGGCGATCGGGCGGGAGTAATCCGATGCGCGAAGGTGTTGGCTATTCTTATATATATATTGGTGATGGTGATATACACGAAGGGAGAATGGCGTGCGGGTAGATGGAGGTCTTGACGAGCAGCGGGTGCAAGGTTGTTTGAACATCCTGTGCGATATCGGCGGTTTCGGCGATGTCGAATGCGAAGTCCTGGAGCCGGGGCATGTAGTGCTCGCTTTCGATACCTCCAGCGCTATGCGCAATCCTTACGGCGATCTGCATGGCGGGTTCTATATGACCGTTTCGGACATGGCGGCCTGCATGGCGGTGTATACGAACGGAAGCAAGCCCGTCACCCTGCAGTGCAATTTCAATTTCTGCGAAGGAATACACGTCAACGGTCAGCGCGTCACGGTGGATGCTCGCGTGCTTCGCAAAGGCAAGACCATCCAGGTCGTCAATGTGGAGTTCATCGACGAAGCGGGAATCGTGTGCCTTCGCTCTTCGTTCACGACCTTCGCGAAAAAGGAACTCGCCGAGGAAGACCCGTTTCCCACGCAGGAGGAGTCCCTCGAAACCGTGCGCGCGTTTTTCGCCGAGGCCGGCAGGGAGATGCGCTAGGCTTTCCAATTGTGTCTGATTTCTCGTTTTTAAGCTCAGGTTTCGCTTGCTCTTGCGTCGCCATGAAAGCTGTGATATAAAACATCTGTCTTGATTGGCGGAGTCAATGAAGACATACAACTTTTTCGAATGTATGAGAAAGTGGGCTTGTCCCGCTTTCTTTTTGTATAGGCACCCAAAAAGGCCTGTTATGCAGCTTGGTTGGGAATTATGAGGAGGGTGGATGCTTTCATCGAAAGAGGCAAGCTTGCTTGCGGCTCTTGAGCCTCGTGCTGAAGCCGAAGGCATTGAAATCGTGACCGTTGAGGTGGTCGGGTCCCGCAAGGCGCCAACGATCCGCGTGTACCTGGACACGCCGGAGGGAATCGCGTTCGAAGATATCACGGCCGCCCAGGTGTGGGTGAACGAGATTATGGACGAGATCGATCCGTTTCCCGGCGCTTATACGCTTGAAGTGAGCTCTCCTGGCATCGATCGTCCGCTTCGCACGCCCGAGCATTTCGCGCGCTTCGCCGGCGAAGAGGTCTATGTCATGACCGCATCTCCTATCGATGGTCGCAGCCGCTTCAACGCACGTCTTGCCGGGTTCGATTTCGAGAGCAACGCTGTCAAGCTCGAGCTCGATGGGGAAGAGCTTGCCGTTCCTTTGGGCGATGTCAAAAAGGCTCACGTCAAAGGCGTTATCGATTTCTCCTAAACCACGCTTGCGCGTGCCGCCGGCAGGCGTCTGCGCTTACCGAGTACAACCATTCGCGATGATTTTATGCAACGAGGAAGGAACGTCATGGCATCTGAATTGATGGAGGCTTTGCAAGCCCTTGCACATGAAAAAAAGATCGACGAATTCTACCTGATCGAGCGCCTGGAGGCTTCTCTTGCGAGGAGCTACCAGAACATTCTCGACCTTGAGTGGGACGCTCGCGTCACGATTGATCGCACCACGGGCCGTATCTATGTATACGAGCTCGTTCCCGTCGGCGAGCCCGACGAAGAGACGGGCGAGTACAGCGAATTCGAGGAGCGCGACGTTACCCCCAACGACGTGAGCCGCATCGCCGCGCAAAACGCCAAGGGCGTCATTGCCGCCATGGTTCGCGAAGCAGGTCGTCAGAGCATCTACGAAGAGTTCAGCGATCGCGTGGGAGATATCGTCACCGCAACCGTGCTGCAGGTCACGCCTGATTTCACTATCGTGAAGATTCGCGACGGTGTGGAGGCCGAGCTTCCCCATTATGACGAAAAGCGCTACCCCAACGAGCGCAACGAGCGTCCTGCGGGCGAGCACTATCGCCATAACCAGCGCATCAAGGTGCTGATTATCGACGTGCGCGATCCCAACGCGCTCGAGCCGCGCGTTCGCGGCGACCAGGCGCGTCCCGCGATCGTGGTTTCCCGTACGCATCCCGATTTGATTCGTCGCCTCTTCGAGCTCGAAGTTCCCGAGATTTATGACGGCATGGTCGAGGTCAAGTCTATCGCCCGTGAGCCCGGCGCTCGTTCCAAGGTTGCCGTGGCAAGCCGCGAAAGCAATCTCGACCCTGTGGGCGCATGCGTCGGCCCGAAGGGCAGCCGTGTGCGCATGGTCGTCGAAGAGCTCCGCAACGAGCGCGTCGACGTCATTCAGTGGGACGAAGACCCCGCGAAATACGTTGCCCAGGCTTTGAGCCCTGCGCGTGTGACCCGCGTGCTCATCGACGACGAGAATCATTACGCCACCGTTGTCGTGCCTGATGACCAGCTGTCTCTGGCTATTGGCAAAGAGGGCCAGAACGCCCGCCTCGCCGCTCGCCTGACCGGCTGGCATATCGATATCAAGTCGGCTAGTTTCGGAATCGAGCCGGCACCCGAAGTGAACATGCTCATCGACGAGGATGATACGGAAGAAGAGCCCGAATTCTGCGCCTTCGTTTCCGAGGACGGCGTTCGCTGCCCCAATCATGCTCGCCCTGGCAGCCGCTTCTGCGGCGTGCATGCCGATAGCGAGTAGTTCGAGAGAGTAGAGGATAGACGAGGAGTACCGTATGGCCAGCATGAGAGTTCATGAATTGGCGAAGGAATTCGGCATGGACAGCAAGGAGCTGCTCTCTCGCATTCAGGATCTGAAAATCCCCGCGAAGAGCCACGCCAGCGTCCTGTCGGAAGACAACGTCGAAGCGATCAAAAAAGCAATTGCCCCCGAGCTTGGCGAGAAGGCGGAAAACATCGATGCCGAGGTCGCCAAGATAGCGAAGGCCGAAAAGGAAGCGGCCGCCAAGAAAAAGGCGGACGAAGAACGCGAGCGCCGCGAGGCGGTCGAGCGCGAGCGCGCCCTGCGCGATGCGGAGCGTGCCCGCCGTGCCGGTTCTTCGGCCTCTTCCCAGAAGGCCGGCAAACCGACCGAGAAGAAAAAGCCCGCTCCCGCCCCCGTGTCTTCGGGCCTTTCCAGCCTTGCGCGCCAGATAGAGGAACAGAAGGCGGCGGAAGAGGCTCGTCGTGCGAAGCAGGCTGCTGACGCCCGCGCTGCCAAGCTTGCTGCCGAGGTGGCAAAGCGCAAGGCCGTAGCGGAAAATCTTGCTCGCGGCTCGAAGAAAGCCGCATCCAAGCCCGCTCCTGCTGCGAAAAGGCCCGCTCCCGCTCCGAAGGCGACGTCTTCGTTCGATTCGTTGCTTTCCCAGATCGAGGCGGAAAAGGCGCGTATCAGCGCAGAGAAGGCGAATAAGCAGGCAACTGCTCCTACGCGCGCTCCTAAGAAGCAGGGCGGCAAAGGCCAGGGCGGCAAGCGTGGCGGGCATCATTTCGAGCCCGAGGTTCCCGAGCTTGCGAACGCAGCGGGCGAAGACCGCTACGCTCAGATGGCCGTGCAGGCTGAGAAGCTCCAGCGCGACAAGGTTCTCGCCGAGGCGCGCGCTGCTGTCGCCGCCGCTTCGAGCAACGAGGGCGAGGGCCGTCGTAAGAAGCGCAAGGAAAAGCGCGAGGCCGCTCAGCGCGAACGTCTGGCCATGGAGGCCATCGAAAAGGGCATCGATCCCGACTTGGTGCTCGACGACAGCGTCGTCGAGGTCATGCAGGGCTCCACGGTCGGCGAATTCGCCGAGCTTTTGGGCGTGCCTTCCAACGACGTCATCAAGCGTCTGTTCATGCTGGGCCAGGTTCTCACCGTCACCCAGACCATGACTGACGAGCTTATCGAGCTTATTGCCGACGACATGGGCCGCAAGGTTCGCGTGGTGTCTCCTGAGGAGGAGTACGCCGTCGTCTACAACGACACCGAAGACGACCTCAAGCCGCGTCCTCCCGTGGTTACCGTCATGGGCCACGTCGACCACGGCAAGACGTCCACCCTCGACGCCATTCGCCACACCGGCGTTGCCGCGGGCGAGGCGGGCGGCATTACCCAGCATATCGGCGCATCCGTCGTAAACATCGACGGCCGCCAGATCACCTTCATCGACACCCCGGGTCACGAGGCGTTTACCGCCATGCGCGCTCGCGGCGCTCAGGTGACCGACGTCATCGTCTTGGTCGTGGCGGCGGACGACGGCGTTATGCCGCAGACCATCGAGGCCATCAACCATGCGAAGGCCGCGAACGTGCCCATCGTGGTTGCCGTCAACAAGATCGACAAGCCCGGCGCCACGCCCGACCGCGTACGCCAGGAGCTGGTGGAATACGGCGTCATTCCCGAGGAATGGGGCGGCACGAATATGTTCGTCGACGTTTCCGCCAAGCAGCGCATCGGCATTGACGACTTGCTCGAGACCATCCTTTTGCAGGCTGACGTGCTCGAACTCAAGGCCAATCCCGACGCTCTTGCCTCCGGCTTCGTCATCGAGGCGAACCTCGACAAGGGTCGCGGTCCTGTTGCCACCGTTCTCGTCCAGCGCGGTACGCTCAAGCCGGGCGACGCGGTTGTCGCCGGCACGAGCTATGGTCGCGTGCGCGCCCTGGTCGATCCTCGCGGCAATCATGCCACCGAAGCTCGTCCTTCCGACCCGGTCGAGATTCTCGGCCTGTCGAGCGTTCCTACCGCAGGCGACGAGTTCCGCGTGTTCGAGGACGAGCGCGATGCCCGCAAGCTCGCCGAGGAGCGTGCGCTGCGCGAGCGCCTGAAGGCCCAGGAGGCCAAGACCCATATGAGCCTGGATGATCTGTTCAGCCGCATCGAGGAGGGCACCACGGAGCTCAACCTCGTGGTCAAGGCGGACGTTCAGGGCTCGATCGAGGCTTTGCGTGATGCGTTCGACAAGATGGACCAGTCCGAGGTCAAGATCAACATCATCCACTCCGCCGTCGGCGGCGTGACCGAGACCGACGTTACCTTGGCGGCCGCTTCCGACGCCATCATCATCGGCTTCAACGTTCGTCCTACTGCGGGCGCACGCAAGGCGGCCGAGCATGAGAAGGTCGACATTCGCCTGTATCGCGTCATTTACCAGGCGATCGAGGACATCAACGCTGCACGCGTCGGCATGCTTGCTCCCGAAATCGTCGAGCGCGACACGGGTATTGCCGAGGTTCGCGATGTGTTCCGCGTTCCGAAGGTCGGCAACATCGCCGGTTGCTACATCACCGAGGGCGAAATCTCTCGCGATGACAAGGTTCGCGTCGTGCGCGACTCCACGGTCATCTTCGAGGGCAAGATCTCCTCTCTGCGCCGCTTCAAAGACGACGTCAAGACCGTCAAGCAGAGCTATGAATGCGGCATCGGCGTCGAAGGCTACCAGGACATCAAGGTGGGTGACGTCATCGAGGGCTTCCGCATCGAGGAGGTCGAGCGTACCGAGTAACATCGGCATGCCTATCTGAAATACACGCGAGGCGTTTCGTGCTGCAGGCCAGCCGAGCGCCTCGCTTTGCCATAAGGCACATCCGAACCCCCTTGGAAGGAGGATTCGCTATGAAACAATCCAACGCGAACCGCAAGGTCAACGAACAGGCGCGCGAAATTCTCGCGAGCATCCTGCTCTTCGAGGTTTCCGACCCACGTTTGCGCCTTGTCACCATTACCGGCTGCGAAGTCAGCTTCGACCGCAGCGTCTGCAATGTTTTCTACACCACCGAGCCCGAGCGCTACGAGGATGCGGCGGCGGGCTTTGCCGCAGCCGGCGGACGCATTCGAAGCCTCATGGGCAAAGGCCTTTCCTGGCGCGTGACGCCTGAGCTTCGTTTCCATCTCGATCCTTCCGTCGACGAAGCGGAAAAGATCACCGACGCGCTCGCCCGCGATGCGGCCCGCAACGCCGAATCGGCGGAAATGCGCGCATCGGACGAATCTTTCGAGGAAGAGGAGTAGACCGTGGCGGTTACCCCCCAGACGAATACGACGCTTGAGGCCATGGCCGAGCGCATGAAGGAGTGCGACGAATTCGTGCTGTGCGGCCACGTTAATCCCGATGGCGATTGCCTGGGCTCTCAGCTTGCGCTCATGCACGCTCTGCGCTCGCTCGGCAAAAAGGCGCAGTGCATTCTCGTGGAGCCCGATTCCATCGATCAGGGCCTCGGCTTTCTTCCCGGCGTTTCCGACATGGTGCCGGCTGAAGACTTCGACGGCCCCTGTCGTGCATTCGTCGCTTGCGACGTGCCCATTCCTTCGCGCATGGGCAAGGCCGCCGCAATCCAGCAGCGTGCGCAGGTGCGCTTCACGGTGGACCACCATGCGGCCGACGCCTCTATGTCTGACTTCAACTATGTGGATGAAGACGCGCCGGCGTGCGGACTGATCGTCTGGGAGCTCATCAAGGCTCTCGGCGTGAAGCCCGATTCCTCCATGGCGACGTGCTGCTATACGGCACTCATGACCGATACGGGCCGTTTTCAGTATCAGAATGCCACGCCGGAGGCGTTTCGCGCAGCCAACGAGATGGTCGAGGCGGGCGCGGAGCCTGCCGCCATTTCGAGCGAGGTCTACCAAAACCGCTCCCTCGCGTCCCTCATGCTCGAAAAGGCCATGCTCGAACATATCGTCATAGCCGAAGACGGACTGTGGGCGTTTTCTCATGTGCGCCAGAGCGACTTCGAGCGTCTTGGGGCCGTGAAGGCCGATGCTGAGCCATTGGTCGATGTCCTGCGTTCTCTTGCGGGCGTTCGCGTCGCATGCATGGTGCGCGAGCAGGCAAGCGGCGTGCGCGGCAGCCTTCGTGCCAAGGGCGACGAAGTGGACGTTTCCGTGCTTGCTCGCCATATCGGCGGCGGCGGACACCGTGCGGCGGCGGGCTTCACCTTCGAAGGGCCCGTCGAGGATCTGCTTGTCGATTTACCCGGGCACCTTGACGAGCTTGTAGAGAAGGCGGGCTTGCGATGAAGCGCGGACAGAGCGGGATTTCGTGCCTCGTGGGCGTGGACAAACCTCGGGGAATGAGCTCTCACGACGTGGTCAACGCATGTCGCCGCATTTTTGGAGAGCGTCGCGTGGGGCATACCGGCACGCTTGACCCTCTGGCTACGGGGGCGCTTTGCATCTGCGTAGGTCCTGCGACCCGCCTGGATGCGTACATGACCAATCATGATAAAACTTACGACGTGCGCATAGCGTTCGGCGTGGCAACCGATACCGACGACGCCGAGGGCGAGCCCATTCGCACTGTTCCCGTTCCCGAGTGCGTCTGCGACCGCGCGTTTGCGCAGGAGCACGTAGCCGGGCTCGTCGGCAAGCATAAACAGCTTCCGCCTGCATACTCCGCCATTAAGCGTGGCGGCGTCAAAGCGTACGAGGCCGCACGTGCCGGCAACGTCGTGCAGCTCGAGCCTCGCGATATCGAAATCTACGAGGCGACTCTTCTCGGCCTTGAGACCGATCACGACGCTCCGTGCATCC
>ERZ825896.429-NODE-429-length-56174-cov-7.350666_pt1 | contig 56174 bp, 50 predicted proteins | sample MGYA00519858_ERZ825896 | MGnify/ENA primary metagenome ERZ825896 (study PRJEB31778, sample SAMEA3449214) | human gut metagenome | biome: human gut; feature: human-associated habitat; material: faeces | place: United Kingdom | collected 2010/2012 ... | reverse complement strand
GCAGGCAGCAAGATAACTTTTGCCTACACTTATGTGGCGCAGCCACTTTTTTTATCCCTCCTCTTCCACTCCTTATCCTCCGCGCGTTTTCTTTATTGCCTTCATTATACATCTTTTTTTCGTCCCATGTTGACAAATATTTGTAAAAGTCATAGAATTAACAATATAAATTCATTTTTTATGGTTTTGGGGGAGGCTTCGATATGGCTAACAGATCCGGCGGAAGACAGCGCTTACTCGCGGTTTATGAAATTCTCAGAGAATTCAGTGACGAAGAAGTTCCTTTAACAAAAACGCAAATTTGCAAATTACTTTATGAGGAATATAATTTAGAGGCGGATCAACGAACACTTCAGAGCGACCTGGATTGTCTGATGGACGCCGGTTTCGTTCGCGCAAAAAGGAACGAGGGGTTTCACTTTACCTCTCATCCCTTTGAAAATTGGGAATTAAAAATGTTAGTCGATGGTGTCGCGCAGACAGATTATTTTGAACCGCGTACATTAAACCACATCATTGAAAAAATCATTTCACTTGCGGGTCCGACAGACGCTGAACTGCTGCGCAGGAATCGCCCTGCGCTGGATTACACGGTAGAGGAACGCGATCTCTATTTATCCAAAAACCTAAGTACCTTGATTTCTGCTGTCAAAGAGCTGCATCCGGTGCAATTTGAATATTTCAAGCTGAATGAAAATAAAGTGCCGGTGCCGCATGGCTCCGGTAGTTACACCGTACACCCCTACGAAATCGTGAAACGCAACACTTTTTATTATCTGGTCAGTTATCAGGAGGGGGACGCGGCGCTGCGCTATTTTCGCGTAGACCGCATGCGGAACGTCGTCATACAAAAGGATCGAAAAAGGCTCTCCCCATGCCACCTTCCAATCGGGGATAAAACGGATGAAATCCATCATTACCTGCGAAACAATACTGACAGCTTTTGGGGTGAAAAAGTCACTGTCGTTGTGCGTCTTGATGCTTTGCCAAGCATTTTATATGACGTCTTTGGAATTGAAAATGTGAATCTTGCCGCAAAAGAGAATCCAACAATCTTCTGTGTCAAAGCGCAGGACAATGCCGGGCTATATCATAATTTAATGAAGCTTGGCGCCTCTGTGACGGTGTTGGCTCCGGAAGCGGTTCGCGCGCGTTACCTCTGTGAATTACAAAAAATGCTTTCAAACTATGACAAAAGCGCGCACAGCGAAATCTGAGATTTCTATGTGTGCATGCCGTTCATCCATGAATGCCGAATGCCGCTTCATAAGGAGCTTTGCCTTTGATTCCGAAACTATCGCTGCGTGATAGTTTCTATATAATGAGGCACTGCAGTCAAAAGGGGCTGCGCCCTAACGGTTATTTTCCGTTAATGCGACAGCCCCTTTGGGGTTCTTGTAAAATCATCCGGGGTGATCATTTTTTATCTGTTTGATTTAGGTTGATTATACAATCAACTCCAAAATATTTTTTACTTTAGCGAAGCATCGGCACTGCTGCGCGTATGCTTGCGGTATCGACGGTGATGTTCGTTACGGTATCCGGTCTTTGCGTTTCTTCCGCGTCGATACCGTAAAGAATCAGTGCCAGCTTGTGACCGGACGCGAGGACATGATCTGTCGGAACCATATCGATTTCATAGTGACAGAACTCGCCCGGCACGATTTTTTCCTTGCTCCAAAGGCAGCTTCGGTTCTGCGCGTTCAGCCAGCCGCGGGAAATAACCTTGTATGCCGACGGCTCTTTTTCAAGACCGAACGTATACGTACCGTCCGGATGCTGGATCTCCTCCTCGGTGACGCGGCAGGCCTCTCCCAAATCCACCAGCATCGCGCTGAGGATCGCGGTTTCGCGGTCGATTGCCGCATCGAAAGAGAACTTGACTGTTCCGCTGATTCTCAGGCTCTCCGCGGCAGTCTGCGCTGCTTCCGTAAACGGGTCCCAAACGAACTTCAAGCGGTGCAGCGGCTCCGCCTCATCACGCAGCACCAGCTCATCGAGCCATTCCTTCAAATTATCCTTTTCCTTATCATAAACGGTCTTGGCAAGATCATCAACAATAAGCTTTTTGCCGATAGCCTTGATCGGGAAGCGCTCCTCCCGGCAGCCTGCTGGCGGCCAGGTGTCGGAGTGCATCCAAACGGACTGATCCACGCAGCTTTCTACCAGTACTGCCGGTTCGTTTTCGATGCCGTTGTCCACGCCCTTGAGATAGTGCTCCAGCCAGCGTTCCAGAATCTCGAGCATGTGGGAATCCCGTAGCTTGTGGATATAGATATGCTGCCCTTGGTGGAGCATCATTTTCACCGGGATGCCGCGCTTCTCCAGTTCCCGGAAGAACGGCACGCACTGGTTGGTCTTGACGTTCCAGTCATTGATGCCATGTACGATGAACACCGAGGCTTTGATTTTATCCACCAGATTCAAATAGTTTCTTTCGTCCCAAAAACGATTGTAGTTGCCGGAGGCGCGGTCTTCTCCGCGTACAAGCGCCGCAAGTGCCGCGTCATAGGCCTCCTTGACCTTCGCGTAATCTGCCGCGTCCTTGGCTCTGCTAAAACAGTATTTTGCCAGAATATCCAGGTCGTCACCCTGCCAGCCCATCGCAGGGAGATTCAGTCCGCCGACGCGGTAATACGCATACCAGTTGGAAATCGCGGCCTCCGGAATGATGGTCTTCAACCCCTCTACGCCTGTGGTCGCCACGCCGATACACATGGTGCCAAGGTAGGATTTCGCGGTCATCGCCACGTTGCCGCTGCACCAGGAGGCTTTGATTTCGATATTTTGCGTCATGTCGGTAAACGCGCGGCAGCGTCCGTTAAGCCAGTCGATGACGGCTTTGAACGCCAATACCTCTTCTCTGGATCCGGTCAAGGTGAAGCCTTCGGAGCCGCGGGTCCCCAATCCGCCGCAAAGTACGGTCGCGTAGCCGCGCGCGTTAAAGTATTCATAGATATCGGAAACACATTCAAACTCCGGTTCCGCGTCAATCGGCGCGTGTTCCGCGAATCCCATCGTCTTGCGTTCAACAAAGGGTCCTGCGGTGATCTTCGCTTCATACGCCTCGTAATCAAAGCGAATGTCTTCCTCCTTGATGTCCTGCGCCGCGAACGCCTGTACTTCACAATTGACATCGTGCGGAACATACCAATCCTCGTTGCAGGTCAGCATATACGGATTGGCAATGTAAATCGCCGGAACCTTCTCGCCTTCCCGCAGGTCGCGCGGAAGTCTGAGATAGACGGCGATGAGATCCTTTTTGCCGTCGCCGTCAGTATCCACAGGCGTTTCCACGTAGACCCGTTCTGTGATGTATGGTTTCTTCTCCATCGTATTCACCATTATTTTACAGCTTCCTCTTTCTTTGTTTTTTTCAAATACTTGATCCAGACGCATACGAAGACTACGCCTAAGAGCAGCATCACGATCAGGAATCCAAAGTACTGTCTGAATCCGCTTATGCCCGGGTTGCCGTCAATCAGCGCGCCTGCCAAAAGCGAGCAGAAAATCTCCGGCAGATACCCTACCGTAGAGATGACACCGGCCGCTGTACCGGAGTACTTCGCCGGAATCGCGCCTTCATCCATCATCGCCCAGGTCATCGCGTAGTTAACATTGTAGAAAATGTAAATGACAATAAACAGCACCGTAAACGCCATGATGCTTCCGGAATGTGTCGGCAGAAGCAAAATGCCCAGTGTGCCTGCTGCCATAGCCAGGAAAGAAATCAGCAGCATTTTGCCGGTCCCGACCTTATCGGTAATGAAACCGCCGCCGACGTTGCCAAACAGCGAGAACCATCTCTTGATCGCAGCCAGTGTCGCGGTGAACGTGACAGAAGCTCCCAGGATACCTGTCGCATACGGTGTGAAGTAGTAGAGGGAAAGCGTGAAAACATAATTGCAGAAGGTAACGAAACCGATGATCCATACTGCAGGCAGTTTGAGCACTTCTCCGATGCCCTGGAAGGAAATTCTTTCGCTTTCTTCTATCTTATCATCCTTGACCGTCAGGAATGACAGGACGCCCATCAGGATGGTCAGTACGGAATAGAATACGATGACATATTTCATACCCTGTGCCTGATCCTCCATCTGCCCCGCGCCGATTCGGAATGCAACGACAGCCGCCATGGCCATCAGTGCAGCTGCGACGCCTCTGCCGCCTTCAAAGAAACCGAAGGCTTTTCCCTGGTCTCCGGAGCCGGACAGGATACGAACCGCTTTCACGCAGGCAGGCCAGAACGCGAACAGCGAGCTGACACCCCAAAACGCATACAGGCAGACGAGTGCCGGAAAGTTCAACGGCAGTAAGTGTACCAGTCCGCCGATTCCGGTACCGAGCAGGGATACGGTCAGAATCGTTCTGGTGGAAAAACGGTCAGCGACGATACCGCCGAACAAGTAGGAAATCATACCAAACACGCCGAGTACGCTTCCAAAAACGCCCATCTGCACATTGGTAAGGTGATAGGTTTCCAAATATACATCGTAATAGTCAAAACGGAAGTACGGCAACCCATAGATGATCGCGCCGCTGAACGCGACAATCAGGATCGCCAGAAAGTTTTTGGACATTTTTTCGCCCAGTCCCATCTTTGCAAGTAACTTATTCATGCTTTGTCTCCTTTTCTGGTAAAATTCAATATTTAGTGTAATCTATATACCTCGGAAAACTTGTTCCGTAAGTAATCCATGTAATCGTCGGAGGACAGCGGTCTGCCGCACGCGTTTTCGATCAGCTCCCTGCTGGAATACAGCGAACCGTACCGATAGATTCGCTGCGAAAGCCACGCATGGATTTCATCGAATGCGCCGTCTGCCATCAGCGTATGCATGTCGCCGATCTGTTCGTTCATTGCCGCCGCCAGCTGCGCTGCGGTAATATTGGCAATGAAGTACGACGGAAAATATCCGACATAGCCTGCCGCCCAGTGGATATCCTGCAGTACCCCCTCCGCGTCGTTTTGCGGGCGAATGCCAAGATAGGCTTCGTACTTTTCGCTCCATGCCTCCGCAAGCGTGTCTATGTTTAAGCTGCCGCTGATGATGTCCTTCTCCAGTTCATATCGAATGATGATATGCAGCAGGTAGGTCAGTTCATCCGCCTCCAGGCGAAGCAGCGATGGCTGCGCGTAATTGACGGACGCAAATAAATCCCGCGGCGTATAAGCCTTCAGCTGCGGCAGGATTTCAACCAGCGGCTCGTAAATGTACTGCCAAAAGCCCTCGCTTTTGCCGATGATGTTTTCATAAAGCCTGCCAATCGTTTCCTCTACCGCGAACGACGGCACCTCGGCAAGCAGCGTTCCCATCAGCTCCTTGCTGATCGACTGCTGATAGATGCCCCGGCCGCCGCAGTGCAGAATATTAAAAATGCCGCCCCAAAAATCGTCCTCAGCAAAGCTGTTGACAACGCGTACATCATCCGGCGAGCTTGCCAGAATGGTCGGGTGCGATCCGATATCTACCCGCCCGCTGTCAAAATCGAAGCCGATTTTTTTGAGTATCATTTCCCAGACTGCCTGCTGCTTTTCGCGGCTGACAGGTCCGACCGCAATGCGCTTCGGCGCGTCGCCGCTTCTGTTTTTTTCCTCCACGCGTCCCAAAAGCGCGATGAGCGGCGGCTTGATTTCCGCGGTCATGCTGTCGATGATCTCTACTGTAAGTCCTTCGACGTAGTGTTCCAAAAGCGCGTCGTAAGGTTCCTTTTCATACCCCCAATACCGCGTGAAATCGCGAAAGGTGTCGAAAATTTGCTTCAGATACGGCAGGAAGCCCTGCAAGTCCTGTTTTTCCTTCGCTTCCGCCCAAACCTGCTCGGAAACCGCGATCAATTCCACGTAGCGTTGATATTCTGCCTCCGGAATGGCACGCACGCTTTCAGCGCTGACAAGCAGCTTCTTGATCATCGCGTCTGTCAAAAAATCGTTTTTTCGGTTATCCTTAAAATAGGCTGCCAATTTATGAAAGCGGCTGTCGGACAAAAGCCGATATTGTTCCCCGGCGAGGAAAGACATCACCTTACTTCGATAGCTGATTGCATTTTTAGGCATGTAGGTAATCTTATCCCAATAAATCAGAGAATTGGTCGTATATTTATAGTATTCTATTTTTTCAATGATGCTTTTTAACTCAGCAAGCTGTGACTGGTAGCTCATGCTTCCTCCTCTTTTCTGTTGTACTTCTGAAACAGTGTCACCATGACTAGCGCTGCGAGGAAATATAAGGCGGCTGCGATATAATACGCGCTGCGATATCCCTCCTGCGTTGCGAAGAGAAATTTTCCCGTAAAATTACCGCTGACGATGCTGACGATGCCTGCCATAAAATTCACCACAGAGGTAAAGGCCGGACGCAGATGCTTCGGCGCGATCATCATTGAAAGCGAGCTTTCCGCAGGGCTTCCCAGATTGGCAAGACCCGCCCGCATAAACAGTCCGATGCCGACCATCGGGATCATCGCTTTACCGAACCGGTCTCCGTTTGCGATGATCAGCATAAACGGTACGGACAGCAGAACCGTAAAACAGATGGTTCCCACCGTTCCCAGCTTTTTGACCACATACGGCGTAAACAGCATGAACAGCACAATCGCAGCGTAGGAAATCGAAACCAAAAGCGACGCGGTCGCCTTGTCGATATGCAGATTCCGATTGAGAAATACCGTATAATAGGAGGTGAAGAGTCCCATGGCAAAGGAAATCAACGCCCAATACAGCAGGTACATCAACGCGTCCTTGCGGAACAATACACTGATGATATCCCGGGCTCTCTCCCGCAGGCTCTGCTTCTGCTCTGTTTCTTCTTTTACTGCCGCATAGTCCTCTTTTTTTTCGTGGATGAATAAAATCGGGAGAATGGAAAGCAGCGTCACAAGGCCGGTGATGATCAGCACATCTCTGTTTCCGTCAAGATAGGCAGTGCGGACGCTCTTTGACACCTCCGCGATATAGGCGGTCTGTGCTTTCGCCTCGGCATAGGAAAATCCCGCGTGTACGGAAAAGAGCTTGACGGTCGCCGCGCCGCCCAAAAACGTAGTCAGAAAATATCCGACATAGCCCATATAATAGGTACGCGTATACCAGTCGATGCTTTTGCCTCCCGCATGATCCGCGTAGGCTGCCACATATGGAGCCAGCATGATGAAATGCAGCTGTACGCCGGTCAGCGCCAGCAGGGTTGACAGATAAAAGACCATCTCCGATTTGATATAGACGACGCAGAAGAATGCCGCTGAAGTAGCCGCTGCGCAGAACAGCAGCAGCTTCTTGTAGCCGCTCTTCGGCGCCAAAAGCAGAATGAAGGCGCTCAAAAACGTCGCATAGCCGTAAAACGCCCAAAAAGACGTTGCCGTCGACAGAGATACCTCCTGCAGATAGTTGACATAGGTATCATATAAAATGCCGCTCGCCAGATTATTGATCACATAGCTGACGATGAACAAAATCAGATTTCTCTTTTGTCTTTGCTGCACAGATTGTGCATGTTCCATCATATAGCCCTCCTGTCGTACCGCATGGCGCAATCAGTCAGTGACTGATTGCGTAAAGCATACATTTCAAATCTATTTCAAATTTATTTCAAATTATACTGCGTAAAGAACGGATGCAGGAGATTAGCGGCAAACTGCGGATCGAAATGCGGTTTGCGCGGGGTATGCGCATCTTCCTGCAATTCGAGACGCTTGCGCGCGGCAACGAGTTCCTCGTTCTCGATCTGCTCCATGATTGCCAAAAAAACTCTCGCTTCCCGCTTCATCTTCTGCAAGTTGAATTTATGTGTTCGTACGGTCGCGGCGCTGATCGACATGGCCTCGCAGAGCGCCTTATTGTCCTTTTGGCGGTACATACCCTCCAGGACCTCCTTTTGGCTGTCCGAAAGCCCGTTTACCTGCTTATCCATTTCCAAAAGGCTTTCAAACACGCCGCCATGTTCGTCGAAGAGGTGCTCCTGCATGGCGCGGTGCGCGCTCACGGATCTGCCGCGTGAGGTATAGATCAGCCCCTCTTCAAATTTTTCGCCGCAAAAGATGCATTGATACGCCTGTTCCTCATCTAACCGAACATAGCCCTGAATCAATTCTTCCAATGTCAGTTCCTTGAATTCCATACAGCGTGTGCCTCCCTCTTATTGCATCTATGTTTTTATCAAACGTTTGCGTATTTATAAACATTTTTCTGTTTCGTTTACGTTTAACAAAACATTAACACATTTTCGTTTTCATTTCAATGCCTTTTTTGATTTTTTACATAAAAAAACAGCACCCCGCATAGCCGGCCCTTACGCCAGCCTTTCTCGCGATACTGTTTTTTGATTTGATTCCGTTTTAATATTCCCGTTTGCTGGTGTTTGACCAGATGCCCATTTTTTCGGCCTCGCGTATCATATCATCGCGAAAATCCGGATGGGAGATGCCGATCAGCATTTCCGCGCGTTCCCAGGTGGACTTGCCCTTGAGATTGACCGCGCCGTATTCTGTCACGATGAAGCCGGTACAGGAACGTGGTGTCGTGACCACAGAGCCCGGCGGCAGGATCGGTGTGATCAGGGATACGCGCCTGCCGTCCTTGAGCGTTCTGGTGGACGGCAGGCATAAGAAGCTCTTGCCGCCGTTGGAACGGTAGGCGCCGATTACGAAGTCGAGCTGACCGCCGGTACCGCTGACCTGTTTATAACCGGCAGTCTCCGCGCAGACCTGCCCGTAAATATCGACCGCGATACAACTGTTGATGGAAACGAATTTGTTGATCTCCGCGATGTTCGTGCAGTTGTTGACCCACTCGACCGGCGCGCAGCAGCAGGTCGGATTGTTGTTGATAAAATCATAGAGCCGCTTGCTGCCGGCCGCAAAGGAATAAACCGCTCTGCCATGGTTCATCGGCAGATTGATCTTATTGACGATCTTGCCCGCCGCGTAAAGATCCAAGTACGCGTCCACGAACATTTCTGTATGAATATTCAGTTCATTGATATCAGAATTCGCCAATAAGGAGCCGACTGACGACGGCAGACCTCCGATACCGATTTGAATGGTGGAACCGCTTTCCAGATTCTGCACGACATGATTGGCGATCTCCTGATCCTCCGTGGACGGTGCCTTCATTTTCAACTCTGCCAGCGGCAGATTTTCGCCCTCGACGATATAGTCTACGTCTTTAATATTGATCTCGTTGCTATAGCCGTAAGCAAACGGCATGCTTTCATTAACCTCCACGACGATCTTGCGCGCGCCGCGAATGACGCCCAGCATATCCGCGACCTGCGGTCCGAGGTTAAAATCCCCGTTGCTGTCCATCGGTCCGACCTGAAACATCGCGACATCAATGTGATTGCCATTGTCATTCCAAAGCTCCGGCAGTTCGCAGAACATCATCGGCATGTACCAGCAGTTGCCTTCGTCTGCCATGCGGCGGTCGAAAGCACTGAAATGCGCGGAAGTAAAGCGCACATGCTTCGGACCTTCCTCTCCGAGCGCCGCGGCAGCCCGATAGGTAGCCAGAGGTTCCTCGTGGATTCCCACCGTCGATAAAATCGTAACATCCCGCAGCTCAGACACGCGCATCGCGAGTGCCTTATCCATCGTATCGACAATACCCGCGCCGGTACCGAAATGCACGCGGTATCCGTTGCGCACGACCTGTGCTGCTGTCTCTGCCGAAACCCGCTTGCTTTCATATTCCAGTTTATAATTATTTGACTGCATTCTTTTCTCCTTTCGTCCTGCTCTCCAACCCATCTGCAAAGGTCTTCGTGTACCTTCTTATCATACCACTTTTGCTCCGCGCACGCACGCAAAACTTTACTTTCCCCGTAACGCTCACATGCGGCCTTCGCTATCCCGGCGGGTCGCAGCCTTCATACGTGCTTTCAGTTCTCACAATGCGGAACACCGCAAGCTTTGCGCGAAGGGACGCGGCAGGTTCAAAAGGAAAACGCGTGAGAGGACGCGGCAGGCGCGGGCAGAGAATGGGCGCGATTTTTTGCGACAGGCAATGCTCCGCGCGCTATGGCTGCAGGCGGTTTCTGTCACGCGGGAATGCCGCCGCTTCGCGGATGTTTTCCAGTCCGAGGAGCTTTTCGACCACGCGCTCCATACCCAGACCGAAACCGCCATGCGGCGGCAGGCCGTATTTGTGCATGGTCAGGTAGTTTTCAAAGTCAGCCGGATCCATATGGCGCTTTTTCATTTTGGCAACCTGCTGTTCATAATCATGGATGCGCTGTCCGCCGGTGGTGATCTCCAGTCCATGCAAAAGCAGATCATAGCTGAGCGTATAGCGCGGATTCTCCGGATCATCCATCGCGTAGAACGGCCGTTTGACCGACGGATAATGGGTCACAAACACCAGAGGAGAACCGGTTTCCGCGAGAAAATGCTGTCCCAGCCATTTTTCTTCCTCCGGCGAAAGGTCTACCGGATCGGTGATCTTTTTGCCACTGGTCTTGGCGTAGAGTTCCTTGGCATCGGCAAAACGGATCTGCGGAATCTGTACGGTTTTTAAATCCGGCAGCCGCTGGTCCTTTCCCAGCACCAGATCCAGTTCGTCCGCATATTCCCGGTTCAACAGATCGAAGATGGAGACAAACATACGCGCTTCCAGCTCCATCAGGTCCTCAAAGCTGTCGATAAAGCCCATCTCCAGATCCATGCCCTGAAACTCCGTCAGATGGCGCGGCGTATTGGAATTCTCGCCGCGGAACACCGGCCCGACGGTGAAGACCTTTTCAAAGACGCCGACCATCGCCTGCTTGTACTGCTGCGGACTCTGATTCAGATACGCGCGCTGGTCGAAATATTTAACCATGAACATATCCGCGCCGCCCTCGGCGCCGCCCATGACCAGCTTCGGCGGCACGAACTCCACGAAGCCCTCTTCCCGCAGGAAGCTGCGAAAGCCGTACATCACGCCGTCCGCGACACGCATGATTGCGCGGATCCTCGGGTTGCGCAGGGCGACCACCCGGTTGTTGAGCATCGTATCCAGCTGCAGATTTTTGATCTTGCGGTCATTGGAAATTTCAAGCGGCAGACTGCCGACCGCGCCGCCGACCTTCGTAATGGTTTCCATTCGGATGTCGAAGCCCAGCGGACTCCGCGCATCGGCGGCGATCCGGCCGTCGAGAAGCACCCAGTCCTCCGGCTGGATATCGTGAATATCAAAGGACGATTTTCCTGCTTCCCAGACGCACTGGAATACGCGTCTAGGGCTTCTGACATTGACAAAGGCGAACTCGCCCATATCCTTGATGTGATGGATCGCGCCTTTCACACTTACAGGGTCACCGTCCCGCAGCGTCCCCTCTTTAAACTTCTTGATGATGATTTCGATGTCGCGTGCATCTCGCGACTGCTGTAAATCGATATATTTCATGACTGTTTCCATTCTTTCTATGATTATTTTCGGCGCGCACAGCAGATTTTACCTTGCGCATTTGCCGCCCCGCCTGTCTACCTATGTGCGATTTCCTCTTTTACCAGCTTGTTGACCAGTACCGGATCAGCCTTTCCCTGCAGGCGACGCATGCACTGTCCGATGAAGAATCCGTAGACTTTTTCATCGCCTGCCTTGTACTGCGCAATCACTGCTTCATGCTCGTCCAGGACCGCCTGTACGACCTGCTTGATCGCGCCGTCGTCCTCAATGGCTTCCATATGGTGTTCCTGCACATAGCTTTCGATGTCAAACGCCGGATCGCCCTCGAATACTTTCTCAAAAAGTTCCTTACCCATCACGCGGTTGACTTTGCCGCTTGCCATCATCTTGACGAACTTCGCAAAAATCTCCGGCACGATGGCAACCGCCGCTGCGTCGATTTTGTGCTGCCCCATCAGATAAATCGTATGGCCGATCAGCCAGTTTGCGGTTTCCTCCGGCTCACCGCTCAAGGCAGCCGTCCGTTCAAAAATCTCCGCGAAATGCTTTTCCTCAGTCAGGATGCCCGCCGTTTTTTCGCTCATGCCGTAATCTCTCATATAGCGTTTCTGCTTAGCTTCCGCCATCTCCGGCTGGGTCTCGGTCAGACGCTGCAGCATCGCCTCGTCGATGGCAATCGGTGGAATGTCCGGCTCCGGGAAATAACGGTAGTCCTGCGCATTCTCTTTGGAACGCATCGAATAGGTCTTGCTGCGGTTGTCATCCCACCGTCTGGTCTCCTGCACGATGCGCTCGCCGAATTCCAGTGCGTCGATCTGCCGCTGGGCTTCAAAGGCGATGGCTCGCTCGATGGCCTTAAAGGAGTTGATGTTCTTCATCTCGGTACGGGTGCCGAAAGTCTCGGAACCGACCTCTCTGACGGAAAGGTTGACATCGGCACGCATGGAGCCTTCCTCCATCTTGCAGTCGGACACTCCCAGATATTTGAGGGTGGATTTCAACTTCGTCAGGTACGCGATGACTTCCTCACTGCTGCGAAAATCCGGCTCGGACACGATTTCCAGAAGCGGTACGCCGCAGCGGTTGTAGTCCGGATAAGAGACGTCGCCGAACGGTGAATGCACCAGCTTGCCCGCGTCTTCCTCCATGTGGATCTCGTGAATCCGGATATCCTTTTCTTTGCCGGACGCTGTGGTGATATGCACCTTGCCGTCTCTTGCAAACGGCAGATACAGCTGGGAGATCTGGTAGGCCTTCGGTAAGTCGGGATAAAAATAGTTTTTGCGGTCGAATTTGTTGTAGCGGGTGATGTCGCAGTTCAGCGCGATCCCTGTCTTGACCGCGTACTCCAGCACCTGCTTATTGAGCACCGGCAGGCTTCCCGGCTGTCCTGTGCAGACCGGGCAGCAGTGAGTATTCGGCTCTCCGCCGAACGCTGTTGTACAGGAACAGAAAATTTTCGTCTTTGTGTTCAGTTCTACGTGGACTTCCAGTCCCATCACAATTTCCCAGGCCATCTATCTCACCTCCTGTGTGCCGCATGGTGTGCCGCTCATATCGCGCGCTATGTCGCCTTGCGCACCGCCGGGTCGTTTCCGATGAAAATCGGTCATCTGCTGGAACGCATAGCCGATATTCAGGACTTTTTGGTCTCCCAGCGCCGGTCCGATGATCTGCACTCCGATCGGCATACCCGCCTTGTCGAAGCCTGCCGGAACACTCAAGCCCGGCAGACCCGCAATGTTGACAGAAACCGTAAAAATATCGGATAAATACATTTGCAGCGGAGCTTTGAAGCTATCCCCTAATTTCGGCGCGGTCGTCGGCGCAGCCGGCAGCAGGATCGCGTCACAGGTCCGAAAGATCTCGTCAAACGCTTTTTTGATCAGTGCCTTGACCTGTAGCGCTTTCTTGTAATACGCGTCATAGTAACCGGAGCTGAGGACGAAGGTCCCCAAAAGGATTCTCTTTTTGACCTCGCTGCCAAATCCCTCCGCTCTGGTCTTGCAGTACATTTCCATCAAGTCCTCGTAGCCCTCTGCCCGAAATCCGTACTTCACGCCGTCGAAACGGGACAGGTTGGAGCTTGCTTCCGCTGCCGCGATGATATAGTAGGTCGGGATCACGTACTGCAGAAAACTCATGCTGACGCGACTGATCTTCGCGCCTGCGCTTTCTAAAATCCCTGCCATATCCAGGGTCGCCTGGCGGACGTCATCCTCTACGCCTTCTTCGATACAATCCGGCACCGCGATCCGTGTGCCGCAGATATTCCCATCCAGCCCTGCCAGATAATCCTTTGGCTGCATGCTGTCAGGAAGAGAGGTTCCGTCTTTTTCGTCCTTGCCGCTGAGGATATCCATCATGGCCGCGCAGTCTGCCACGTCCCTTGCGATCGGTCCGATCTGATCCAGAGACGATGCGTAAGCGATCAGACCATACCTGGAAACCGTACCGTAGGTCGGCTTAAAACCGGTCACACCGCAATAGGAAGCCGGCTGCCGGATACTGCCGCCGGTATCGGAGCCAAGCGCGACAAGCGCCTCTCTCGCTGCCACGGCAGCGGCGCTGCCGCCGGAGGAGCCTCCCGGCACATGCGTCGTGTTCCAAGGGTTACGCGTCGGTCCGTAGGCGGAAGTCTCAGTGGTCGAGCCCATGGCGAACTCGTCCATATTGGTCTTTCCCAGCGGGAGCATGCCCGCCGCTTGCAGCTTTTCCATCACGCTCGCGTCATAGAACGGCTTGAAATCTCCCAGTATTTTTGACGCGCAGCAGGTTTTTACACCCTTCGTGCAGATATTGTCTTTGATGGCGATCGGCACCCCCGCCAGCGGCGAAGCCGCTAATGCTAGATCACCGGCTTCGATGCGGCGCTGGATCTCCGCGGCGGCCAAAAGGATTTTTTCCTCCGCGTCTTTGTCCGTTTCCGCAGCTGCCGATCCGCTTGCTCCATAATCCTCCCGTCCCGGAAATGTCAGATAGGCATGCAGACTGCCGTCTGTTTTGTCTGCCTGTTCCATGACCGCCTTGACTGCCTCCACTGCGGTCAGCTTTCCTGCCTTGATGGCAGCTCCCAGTTCCAACGCTGTCATAGAAAGTATCTGTTCTGGTGTCTTTTTTATCATGGCGGCTTTTTGTCCGTCGGTTTCGATTTTCGTTCTATCCATCTTTTTTCTCCTGTGTTCATCAATTTCTCTTTGCATTGTCTGAAAAGTTCCTCTTTATCTGACTGATTCTTTTCCTTCTTTTCGTCATGCTTTCCCAAAGGTCAATCGATTGTTCTCGGCACCACCGGCATATCGTCCTCAGTCTCCGGCATGTTTCTCAAAATTTCCTCTTTCGTATTGGACTTGCCCACACGATCTTCCCGCATCACATTTGTGATGTCAAACACATGGGACAGCGGCTCAATGCCTGTCGTATCCAGGCTGTTCAAAATATCCATATAGGCGACCACCGCGCCCAGTTCGTCCTGCATTTTTTCCGTCTCTGCTTCATCCAGACTGATTCTGGAAAGCTCTGCGACATAGGTTACCATTTCTTTTGTCATCGTTGTTTTTTCTTCCATTTTGTCCTCCCTCTCGCGCCGCGCTCTGTTCACGCAATCGCACAGCCTGTGTTTGGTTCTCACGATCGTAAGGGTTGCTCCTGCCTCACTTAGCTGAACGGCTGCGTCCTGCTTCTGCTACGCTGACGCACTGCTTTCATAATTAAGAGAAGAATGAAAAAAGAAGCCTCTTTCATCCCTCCTATGGGACGAAAGAAAGCTTCCGCGGTACCACCCATATTAACTGCAGCCTTGCGCGCCCGCTTCTTCGCGGTTTCTCGCGCGAACTTAAGTTGCCGCGTATCGGAGCCATTTTACGCCTGCCTCCTTGCGACCTGCAGTTCTCTTTCTTTGCGGCTGTTACGCTCCGCCTGCGTCCGGTTCTACTGAGAAAGCTTCCTGCGCGTATTCCTTTGCTGTCGCGCCTTGGCTTGCCCTCCGTTCTTCCGGCTGCTCTCGGTTGTTTTTCACCCGGCTGCTCCATGCCGCCCTCTCACCATCGGCGGTTCTCTGTGATGTGCCAAACCCGGGATACTTCTCCGGTCCATGCATTTGATGTTTGTTTTGTATCTCTATAGTTTGTATTTATACCACAACAAAAAACAAAAATCAAGTGTTTTTTGTTAATAATCACAGTATTTTTTCATTTTTATTTTGAATAAATACAATTTTCTTCTCTTAATAAATCCTTTGCGAGTTCCCGCAAAATGTGTTAAACTAGGGTTAGGTCTTATCCGGCCGGGCTATACACGGGCATGAGCGTGCAAGGATGATTGCGGAAAATCCGCATTGTACTTGCACGCTTTTTGTTTGCACATAAGAAAGGAGATTTTGAAATGGAACAAAAGAAAGAACTCGTTATTTTTGAAACGAAAGACCACGCAGTAAAACTGGAAGTACCGGTGAATGAAGAAACGGTTTGGCTGACGCAAGCTCAAATGGCCAGCCTGTTTCAAACAACAAAACAAAATATAAGTCTACATGTAAACAACTGTTTTCGTGAAAAGGAACTTGATAAAAATTCAGTTGTAAAGGATTTCTTGACAACTGCTTCCGATGGAAAACAATACAAAACAAAATTTTACAGTCTCGACGTCATCATTTCTGTCGGCTATCGCGTGAAATCAAAACGCGGCGTAGAGTTCCGCAAGTGGGCAAACTCCGTGCTCAAGCAATACATACTGCAAGGTTATGCGGTAAACAGCCATCGCATCGCCCAACTCGGAGAAGTCATTAAAATTATGAAACGAACCGAAGATTCTCTGGACGGCAAGCAAATTCTCAGCGTGATCGAAAAGTACAGCGATGCGCTTGAGATGCTGGATTCCTATGATCACCAGACCATGACACGTCCAAAAGGAAACCCTGCAACCTATACACTGGATTATGAAGAATGCATGCAGGTCATTTTACAGATGCGCTTTGGCAATGAATCGGAACTGTTTGGAAAAGAAAAGGATGATTCTTTCCGCGGGAGCATCGGGAATATCTATCAATCCTTCGGAGGGCAGGAATTATATCCAAGCTTAGAAGAAAAGGCTGCGCACCTACTGTATTTCGTAACCAAAAATCACAGCTTTCTCGATGGGAACAAGCGCATTGCCGCCGCTATGTTTCTGTACTTTCTTGATAAAAACGGCGTTCTATTTGTGGATGGCAAAAAACTGATTGAAAATCATACTTTGGTTGCCTTGACCATTATGATTGCTGAATCGAAACCCATTGAAAAGGACATGATGATTACCGTGATCATGAACTGCCTGCAGTGAAACGGCACGGTCCCCGAACATGCCGCGGCATGTTCGGGACCTGTGCCTGTTTCATTTATCTATCATGCAATTACCTTCAGTTGACAAAGGCACACACGGTTTGCAAAGACCTATTTGCTTCTGCACTTTGTTGTCTTCGCTCACCGTAGCACCACTACGCCTCGCTCATTCGCCTCGCGCAGAGGCAAATATTTTCTCTGCAAACTTCCTTGGAACCTGGCGGCTTGAAATTTCGGCGCAGGCAAGGCCGCAGGACGAAATCTTACTGGACGTAAGGCGAGGACGAGAACGAAGCATGCGTTGAAATTTCAGCTCGTCCAGGCGTATGTGCTCTTGTCAACTGAAGGTAGAAGAAAACTGCTACTCCATATTTTTGAGCGCCTCGCCCAGCGGGATCTTGCGGATCCGGCGCGTTTGTACCAGATAGACCACCGCGTAGCAGGCCGCGCCGATTGCCACCATCGCCGGATAGATCCACGGCGCGACGTAATATGTCAGCCATCCGTTGAATTTTTGCATCATAAGGTAATATACGCACCCGATAAACCGATTGCTGAGCGGCAGGCTGACTAGCAGCGAAACCAGCATCACAATCCCTGTCGTCACGTTATACAACCTTGTAATCTCGCCGTTGCTGTATCCCAGGATCTTCGTCATGGAGATCGCCTGCACATTCTTTTCGATGACCTGCTTGGACAACAGGTAAATGACCACCAGATAGAGGATCACCGCGAAGAACATCAGCATCCAAAATGACTTGCTCATGGAGTCGGACAGTTGGTCAGCCACCGTCGTCAGATCGCGCTCCGTAATGATCGTCGAAACCAAACTGTCGTCGATGTCATTCAGCTTTTGATCGGAGAAATACCCGCTGAAATAGTTCTCATCCTTGTCAAACATTTTTCGAAAATCATCGATATTCATAAACAACGCCAGCGTCGCCGGATAATGATAGCTTGCATCTACCGTAAAATCATAACTGTCCTCCGTGTACTTTTTCGTCAGCGTCACGCTATCCCCCTGCCGCACACCATACTTTTCCATATAGCCGTCCGACAGCAGTACCTCGCCCTCCGGAATCGACGCCGAAAAATACCCGGAATTTTCGCTGATGCCGTATACGGTAATCTCCTCGCCGTTCGGATTTTCCAAAGAAAGCACCGCGTACTTCTCCGCATCGTCGGCACTTGTCTCCACCGGCACCTTGAGGATATACTGGTAAGCCGCGATTTCAGAATCGAGCACCTCCCCTTTGAAATGATCCAAAAGTGGGCTCAGCATCAAGCCGAAGAACAGCAGAAAGCTGGCCATCAGCACGCCCAGGAATAAGGTTAGATAAGCCGTCAGATTTTGCCTGATGACCCGCAGGCGAAAGCGTGTCATAAAGCTGAAATGCCGCAGCGGCATGACTTTTTTCGCTTTGCGAACCGAAAGCTCGTGACGCAGGAACTGCAGCGGCGGCAATTTCATTGTCGCGCAGAGCACCAGGAGGATCACGACCATGACGATGATGCACGGAATGACGGTCGTCAAAACAAAGGCACGGGAATTCCACAGGGTCTCGTAGATCGGCAGTGAATAGCTGTGATAGTACATGTCTACCACCATGCCTTTAAAGAGTGTATAGCCGAGCACATTGCCGATCACCGCCGAAAATAACGTGACCAGCGACGGCAGAATCATATAATGCCGCACCAGCTCGCCGAGGCTGTAGCCGGAGGCACGCAGTGTTCCGATCGTACCGGCTTCACGCTCGATCGTATTTCTGGTCGTCACACCGAAGATGAAAGCCAAAATTGCCATGACGATATACAGCATCGTGATGACCATCACCTGATCGCCGCCGATGTCATCTCCGGTGAAGATGATTGCCTGGTTGTTTCCGGTTTTGACAAAATCGGTCAAAAGACCACTCTTTGCCAGAATATCCTTGAGCTCATCACCCTTGTCGGAAGCGGCGGCATCGCTCAGACTGCGGTCGTCGTTGACCCAGGCATAGGTATATTTGATGTGAGCATCCGTCAGCCTGTTAAAGGCCGCATCTGTCACGCAGGCGACTGTAAAGGTGCTGGCATTGAACATCATATCCGTATTGTTCTTAAACAGCGCGCTGTAATCCGAAAAAGCAACCACGCCGCTGACTGTAAAAAGCTTATCGTCCAGATGCATCTCATCGCCGATCGCAATTTCGTTGTTCTCCGCGTACAAGCGATCGATCACGATTTCATCGTCTGCCTCCGGCATACTTCCCTCCATCAGGCAAATGCGGTCGACCGCCGTACGCGGCTTGTAGATCCGCACACTGCTCGTGTCCGAAAGTTCAAAATCTTTATACCATAACGGATAGATTCGTACGTCTTTCGCTTCCAGTTCCTCCTGCAGCGGCTCCGGAAGTTCTGTGGCTAAGGTAAAATGCCCGTCCTCGACGGTATATTTTTCAAAGCTGTCATTATAAGCACCCTTCATGCTACCGCCGGCGACCAAAAAGCCGGAAACAAAGCCGATGGTCAGCGTCAGGAATAGAAGCAGTGCCAGATACTTGCCGATGTCTTGCTTTAATTCCCGCGGAACGCGCTTATTCAGCGGATTTTTTTTCTTCGTTCTTTTCATGCTTTCCCCGCCTCTTTTCTACCATTCCAGCTTAGCAGCCGGAATCTTGACGGCAGTTTCGTCTATGCTGCGGATCTGCCCGTCACGCAGCCGCACGACCTGATCGGCCATGTGCTGGATCGCGTCATTATGTGTAACCAAAATCACAGTACAGCCGAACTTTTGATTGACTTCCTCAATCAGCTTGAGGATCTCCTTGGAAGTATTGTAATCCAGCGCGCCGGTCGGTTCATCGCAGAGCAGAATGTCCGGATTCTTAACCACAGCTCTGCCGATCGCTGTTCGCTGCTGCTGTCCGCCAGAAAGCTGATTCGGAATCTTATTCCGATGTTCCCACAGTCCCAGCGTCTTTAAGATCTCATCGACGTCCAGCGGGTGTTCGGATAGATATGCGCCGGTTTCGATATTTTCCTTGACCGTCAGGTTTGGGATCAGATTATAGGACTGGAACACATAGCCCAGATGACGCCTCCGATATTCAGTCAATTGCTTTTCGTTCATGCCGCGCATCGCTTCGCCGTTGATGGAAACGCTGCCGCTGTCCGGTGTTTCGATTCCACCGATGATATTGAGCAGCGTGGATTTGCCGGAACCGGACGGCCCCAGCAGTACGCAGATCTTGCCTTTTTCTACGCCGAAACTGATGCCCTTGAGCACCTCGGTCTGATTATCCCCTGCTCCGAACGATTTGCGGAGCTCTTGAATTTGTAGATACATCATATCGCCTTTCTTTCCTGTATGCAGATTTTGTATTGGATACCCTGCGCATAAAGACAACGCATGGCTTTTTGACTATACTCCCATGCTTTTCATCAAATAGTTAGCACATGCTAACTATTTGATGAAAAAAAAGGCTAACCGAAACACATCGGCATGTGTTTCCAGTTAGCCAAAACTAACTTCTTGTCTATCATACCACTTTTTGCAGTCTTGTCAAGAGCCCGGCAGCAAAATAATTCAAAATACCAGGCGCGAAACATGCAGTAATGCTATTTTCGCAGCATCGCGAAGTCGATCTGCCGCTCCGCGGGCCTTGCGTCGAGTACGCGGATCCGCACCTGCTCGCCGAGCTGGTACGGGCGGCGGAGATCACGCGCAAACACCATGCCTTCCACCGTATTCGGCAGCTCGACATAAACGCCGAATTCCGTTACGCCGCTGACGATACCGTCATATTCCTCACCGATATGATCCAGCATGTACTCACATTTTTTAAGCTTTTCGACTTCCCGCTCCAGCTCCTGCGCCTTGCGCTCGGTCCGGGAGGAGATCTCCGCCGCCTCCTGCACATCGTGCCGATACTTTTTCAGCTTTGCTTCCGTCATGCGATTGTTGATGGCTGCTTTGATCACGCGGTGGATCATCAGATCCGGATAGCGACGGATCGGCGAAGTAAAATGGCAATAATATCGGAACGCAAGACCAAAATGCCCGTCACATTCCGGGCTGTAATAAGCCTTCTTCATCGTCCGCAGTATCACACGGTTGACGACCGCCTCATAAGGCTCGTCAGCGATCGTGTCAATGATATCCGCCAAGGTTTTCGGATAGATATTGTCCGGATTTCCCTTCAGATGGATACCAAAATTCATCAGGAAAGCCTTTAAGTCCATCATTTTTTCCGGGTCCGGCTTTTCGTGCACGCGATAGACGAACGGATAGTTCATCCAGTAAAAATGCTCCGCTACTGTTTCGTTGGCGATCAGCATAAACTCCTCAATCAGGCGATTCGCGCTGCGGCGCTCTGCCGGACGGATCGCAATCGGATGCTCGCGCGCATCCAAAACGATCTCCGACTCCGCAAAATCAAAATCCAGACTGCCCCGCTGTTTCCGCTTGTCGCGAAGTACGCGTGCCAATTCCCCCATCGTGCGGATATCCGCTAAGAGCGGCGCGTATTTGGCACGCAGCGCCGGTGTCTCATGTTCCAAAAGCTCCGACACGTCGTCATAGACCATGCGCGCCTTGGAGTTGATGACAGACTCCGCGAGTTCGTGATGAACGACCTCTCCCTGTGCGTCGATTTCCATGAAGCAGGAAAGCGTCAGCCGATCCTCTCCCTCGTTAAGGCTGCAGATCCCATTAGAAAGCCCCTTTGGCAGCATCGGCACCACGCGGTTGAGCAGATACACGCTGGTGCCGCGCTTCAACGCCTCCTTGTCCAACCAGCCATCCTCTTCCACATAGTGGCTGACGTCCGCGATATGCACGCCAAGGCGGTAATTCCCGTTGGCAAGCCGTTCTATCGATACTGCGTCATCCAGATCCTTTGCGTCCGGTCCGTCAATCGTAAAAATATTTTTGCCGCGCAGATCCAAACGTCTCGCGATTTCTTCGTCGGTGATTTTTTCCTTGCCGCGCGCCTTCGCTTCCGCGTTGACACGGCTTGGGAAGGTCTGAAACAGTCCGTAGCCGCGGATCAGAGACAGAACATCGCTGCCGGTTTCCCCTTTGCGCGCGACGATCTCGGTGATTTTTCCCTCGAGCCTATGCTGCTTGTCCGGATACTGCGTGATCTTCGCCACGACCTTATCGCCGTTTGCCGCGCTGCGAAAGGCGTCCTTTTTGATATAGATATCCTCCGTCAGCTTGCGGTCATCCGGAACGACAAACCCAAAGCCTTTTTTCTTTTGGAATGTGCCGACCACTTCTTTGGTCGCACGCTCCAAAATTTTGACAACGATCCCCTCCTTGGATTTCGTCCAAAGATACGGCGGCAGGAGTTCGACCTGCGCCGTATCACCGTTCATCGCGCCGCCCAGATTATCAGGCGCGATAAAAATATCGGCGCCCTCCTCCCTGCGCAGGAAAGCAAAGCCTCTCGCATGCTTCTCGATGATTCCGGTGATCGGTTCCTGCGCACTGTTCGAAGTTTCCTCCGGTATGAGGAAGCCTGTGCGGAACGCACCATCCGCGCCGATACGGCGGTTCAGATGCAAAGTGCTTTCCGGATGTCGCCGATTTTCGTTTTGCTTGCGGCGATGATGACTTGTTTTTCTGTGTTTTACGTTTTGATTTGTTTTTTTATGCTTCATTCGTTTATCTCATTTCCTTTTTTTCACAAGCTTCGCCGCCGCGATTCCGTTTTTCGCTTACAGAAGACCATGTGCCTTCGCTTCGTCCGTCAAAAGCTCTCTAAAATCCGGATGTGCGATGCGAATCAGCGCACGTGCGCGGTCTGCCATCGTCAGCGGTTTCAAATTGACGCAGCCGTACTCGGTTGCCACATACTGGACATCTGCGCGCGGTGTGGTAACCACCGAGCCTGCCGGAAACGACGGAACGATCTTGCTCATGCGTTTTCCGTTCTTCATGAAGCTAGAGGTCGTGACAATGAAGGATTTTCCGCCTTCTGACCATTGCGCTCCTCTGACAAAGTCTGCCTGCCCGCCTGTACCGCTCTGCTGATTCCATGCCATGCATTCGGACGCGCACTGCCCGTACAGGTCGATAGCCATCGTGCTGTTGATGGAGATCATCCTTTTATTTCGCGCGATAATGCGCGGATCATTCGCGTAAGGGAACGGTACGCAGTACATATCAGGATTTTTATCCAAAAAGCGATAGAGCTTTTCATTGCCCAGCGCGAACGCATAGACGTTTTTGCCATCCAAAAACCCCTTGTGTTTGTTGGTTACATTGCCGTTTTCTATCAGAGCCAGCATCGGCTGATTGAAGAGCTCAGTGTGGATACCCAGATCATTTTTTTCTTTGAGGCCGTAGCCGATGGCCGTAGAGACATTTCCCAGTCCCAGCTGCAGGGTGGCGCCGTCCGGAACCTCCTGCAAAATCAGCGCGGCAAGCTGTTTCGCGACCTCGTCGCTTTCCGGCACGTCATAGCTCTTGAGCGGTCGATCTATCTCCACCAGCGCGTCTGCCTCGGACACGTGAATCAGATGATGCTCGCCCAGCACATACGGCACCTCCTTGTTTACCTGAAGGATTACGGTTCTCGCCGTTTTTTTGATTTCCTCTCCGCAGGCGACGCCGGAAGCTCCGTACGAAAAGTATCCGTCTTCGTCCGGCGCGGAAACCTCAAAAAAGGCCACATCCGGCTTCGCGGTTTCCTTTGACCAAATGTTTACCTGTGACAAATGCACAGAAGTAAAATTGACCGGCAGACCGCCGCGGTAGACTTTTCTCTCACCGACGCCGATAAAATAAGTCAGATAGTGAAACGGATTGTCGGCCGTTTCATCGAAGATCGGTGAAGGCTCAAACGCCTGACTGCTTTGAATCTCCACATTTTCCAGTTCATGTCTCCTGTCCCAGAGCGCAGCAAGCAGACCGTACGCCACACTGGAGGCGGTCCCCGCGTAGACTCTGTCGCCGGACCGAACGAGTTTTACCGCTTCCGCAGCACTCGTCCGCTTTGCTTCATAGTCCTTTTTCCAATTCATGTTTCTCCTCACATCATTCACACATCGTGTGCGGTCTCTCGTGTCGATTCGCCGAAAGCACACACAAAAGAGCCGCCCTGCGGCTCTTTTAACACATACATATTAAGTATACGAGTCTTTGTGCGGAAAGTCAAGATTTCGTTTCACCTACTTTTTTCTTGCAAAGCGTCAAGGTTAAGATGCCGTACAGAACGAATAAGCTGTTCCTGCCTGCATACGCGAAGAACAGAATGCCCGCGACCAGGTCAAAAATCAGATATCCCGCGTCAAAAATAGCCTCCATCAAATCCAGCATCAGTGATTTATAGGTTTGTTCTTTCATATCGCTTGCTCCCTTTCAATCAATTGGTTATAACACAAATAGTTTTTCGCGAACAGAACGCCTGCCAGCGCCAGTGCGCAGCCAAGTCCCGAATAGAAAAAAGCAACAAATCAATCCGGAAAAATCCACGCAGCGCGCGCCTGCCCTCTTATCAAGCCCCAATCTGAAGAGCTTTTGCCGGAAAAATCATGCAGCTGTCCGAATCGGTATGTACTGATTGGATACGTTCAAAACTCCGGATACAAATCGAAACGCCGCGCCGGTTCTTTTTCGCCGGCGCGGCGTTTCTGTGTCTGTGATATCTGTAAGTTTATGTGTCTCTGGGCTCTGCAGCTGATCGATCAGCTCCTGCAGATACCGCATGGCATTAATTCGTGCGCTTCTCTGCCGCGCCTTCCGCTTGATCGGTAAGCTTGCTGCTGCGGTTCGCATCATCGACCTTTTCGCTTTTGCTGCCGCTTTGCTTTTTATCGTTCTGTTTGTCAGCGTCCTGCCCGGTCTTGTCGTCGTTCTTCTCGTCATGGTCTCGATCGCCGTCCAAATCATCCTCGAGCTCACCTACCAGACCCTGCTCATCCTTGACACCATCGTTGATGCCATCATTAGCCGCATCCTTGGCACAGCCCGTAAACGCAAGCGCAGCTATCAACAGCATCGCAAGCAGAAACACCAGTGTTTTCTTTTTCATAAAAGCATGCTCCTTTCTACTGTTTCGTACAGCATTAGTTTGCCTGCTTTTCTATTTTCTATTCATGGGGCACGAATGCAAAAAAACAGCAGCGCAAATCGGATCGTGCGACTCGCTTGCAGCTGCTGTTTTATCTGTTGCATATCGTTTTTTGTTCGTTGTTTATCTTTTGTGTGATCTTGCTTATTCGCTCTTGATCGCTTCCAGTGCCGGAATTTTCACGGCTTTATTCGCCGGATAGTAGCCGGATACCAGTCCGATGAAGATAGAGAATACGATCGCGAAGAGAATCAGCCACAGCGGCACGATTGAAAGCCGCGTGATGTTTTCGCCGCCGAAAACTGCCAGCTTGAACGCATCCCAAGTAAAGCCCTGTCCGATCGATATGATATCGATGAGCCACGAGATCATCAAACTGACGATACTGCCCGCGATGCCGCCCAAAAGTCCAATCGTGCCTGCCTCCATCAGAAACAGTGCGCGGATGTCACGGATGTAGCAGCCGAGCGATTTCATGATGCCGATCTCCTTGGTTCTTTCGGAAATCGACATAATCATCGTATTCGTGATGCCGATCGCCGCAACAAAGAGCGAGATCGCGCCGAGTCCGCCAAGCAGGAGCTGAATCTGGCGGGAGCTTTTTTCGAGCTCCTCACGCATACTGGACATCGACCAGGTATTATAGCCCATATCCTTGATCGACTTCTCCACATCCGCGACAAGGCTGATATCCGTCACTTTGACATTCATGCCGCTGTAAGTGATTTTTGTCTGCGGCTGCCCGGTCGCCTTTTCGATGATGTCCTTCAAGGTCGCGGTGCTGACCATCAGCCCTTCTGAGGTTTCATAACCCCTGCCGTAATCCTCTTTCACGATACCTGTAATCTTCATCTCACGCTGATAGCTTGTAGTTTCATCGAGCTGAACCTCCAGGATAATCGGTGTTTTGAGCGGATCGAAGTAAGGGTCATCCGGCCCCTTAGTCTGATTGCCCTGGTCATCATACTCACCCCAGCGGTCCACCGTGTTGCTTCCGTCCGGGAGCAGAGTATCCTTAAACGAATAGGCAAAATACTGCCCCGCCACGCCCTCATCACGCCCGCCTCCGGCCGTGATGCCGTCAAGAAATTCGTAACCCATGGCTTCCAGCGCGCTCGTATCCACACCGACAAGCGTAGCCCACTCCGCTTTATACCGGTTATTCAAACCGGCGTACAGATTGACCGTATAGTCGCAGTTCATCTTCGGCATGACAGCCTGCACCCCGTCGATGCTACTGAAGGTTTCCACCGCCGCGTCATCGAGCTTCATCTCCTGGCCGGTATTCGAGGTTCCGGAAGAAACCTCGATGATCGTCAAATCGCCCATATTCTGCAGCATCTGGTTCTGCGACTCCGTCATGCCAATCCCGATGGATACCATGACGATGATCGAACAGCAGCCGATGAATACGCCAAGGACGGTCAAAAAGGTTCGTCCCTTTCTGCGCTTGAGGTTTTCGGCGCACATTTTCCATATATCCGAAAATCTCATAGGCTAGCCCTCTTTATGATTCGAGGTTTCTTTGCTGCTGTCAGCTGCCGCGCTGCCGCTGTCAGACGAAGTTTTCATTTCATCGTCCCAGCTGTCCCAAAGCTCCTGCTCTTTTTTTGCGGCCTTTGCTTTCTTTCTCTTTTTGAGAACGATCAGCGCCGCAATTCCGATTGCAGCCACCGCGACAATCACAATCCACCACGGAAATCCGCCGGTTTCTTCTCCCGGATCATCCATGCCGGGATCGTCGGTACCTGGGTCATACGGCGCGGCTTCCTGTACGTTCATCGTTACCGGGAAAATGCGTGTCTTGGACTCTCCGTTCGCGTCCTCGTAATTAACGGTAATCGCAAAGTCAACCTCTCCGGTACTGTTCGGCGTGAGCGCGAAAGCGATTGTGCCGTTCTTGCCGGCATCCACATTGCCGATGGTCTGGATCGGTGTCTGCGTACTGACATCACCGTCCACTACAGCCTCGACATTAGACATGATGACCTTGCTTTTGTTGATATAGTTCATCGTAACGGCAACTTCCTGCCCTGCCTCGACGTAGTCCGGCACGACCGGATTGGAGATTTCAAAGCGGTCCGGTTGGTAAAGCGGTACCGAAATCTTCACATCGGAGGAAGCAGAAGTGCGCTTCTTATGATCCAAATATTCGTATTTGAAATTGATGGATACATCCTGCGCGGTATCCACCGTCGTATTCGCAACCTTCATCGGTACCGTAACGGTCTTGCTCGCGCCTGCCTTCACCTTATCATAGAAGAAAGTATTGGAGGAGCCGTTGATCGTCAGCCCTTCGCCCCCGGTCACAGTAATCACCATGTTTTCTACGTCAACGGTGCTGCTGGTATTGCGGAACTTGAAGGCCAGGTTGAATTTGGAGCCGGCTGCCACACTGCCGCCGCCGTAATGAAAGCGGGATACAATAATGTTCGGCAGCGGACTCGCTGTTGTTTCATCGGTCGTCTCTTCGGTTTTTTTCTTCACCTTAGCCGGAATTCCGATTCTGGCAGAAGCCTCTCCAGCTGTTGTGGAAACATTGTTATAGTATGTAAATTCCAGCTTCGCGTCTAAATACTGGTTGACACTGGCTACCGGATCGAGCACGCGTACCTTGACCTGCGCCGTCTCTGTCCTGCCGACACCGATGCTGTTCATCTGCACTGCGGAATCCTTGCCGACCACCAGCAGAGACTCAGACGGAGTGAAGGAAAGAATCGGATTGTTGATCGTTGTCCTGCCGATATTCTTGACGGAAATCGTCAGCATCAGCTCATCCCCTGCCTTGACATCGCCGGACAACTCATTTCTGGTCACGATCACCTTCGGTGTCGGGATTGGATCCGGCGTCGGCGCAGGAGTTGGCTCCACCGTCGGTTCGGTGTATTCCTTACATTCATGGATTGCAACTTTTACAGTTTTCTGATAGCTTCCTTTTACTCCTACCAAAAGTTCCAATGAATTTCCGACACCGCTATATGTCAACTCTTCTATTGTAATTTTTGCAGTCAAAGGACCACTCCCGCTTTTGTTTGTGTTCTCTACTGTTATTTTTCCGCCTATATTAAAACTGTCCGCAATACGGGAAACATCAATCTCGTTATCATTTATCTCATTTCCCTTATGTCCTAAATCTTTAATTTCAACAGTCGCATTAAAGGTTGTTCCTTTTGTAATGTAACTTTTTGTAACAACATACCCATTAACCGTAATGTCTGTTGTCGTCGTTTTCGCAAACGCCGCGCTCATCGCGCCCAGCGCAAGCATCAGCGCCATACAGAGTACAAAACCTTGTTTCAAATATTTTCTCATTTCTTTCCTTTTCCTCTCCTCGTCCTCTACTGATTGCCTGCCTGCTTGCTTGCAGCCGCGAGCTCGGCCTCCTGCGGTGTCCTGACATCGCTGATGATCTCGCCGTCCATCAGCGTGACGATGCGGTCCGCGTACTCGGTCATTTCCGGATCATGCGAAACCAGCACGATGGTCTGATGAAACGTCCGCGAGAATCTGCGGATCATCTCCATGACCTCTCTGGTCGTCTTGGAGTCCAGATTGCCGGTCGGCTCATCTGCGAATACGATATCAGGCCGCGATATGAACGCGCGGGCGATTCCCGCGCGCTGCTGCTGTCCGCCGGACATCTGTCCCGGGAAATGATCCATGCGGTTCTTCAGTCCGACCCGGCACAGCATCTTCTTCGCTTCCAGTTCCCTGGTTTCCTTGTCAATCCCTCGAAACATCAGCGGCATCGCGACATTTTCGACCGCGGTCAGCTCCTTGAGCAGATTATACGATTGGAATACAAATCCCAAATGTTTCTGCCGGAAGGCGGCAAGCTGGTTTTCCGTCATACGCGAAATGTTTTTTCCCCCGATGAACACTTCGCCGCGCGTCGGTTTTTCCAGACCCGCCAGCTGATTGAGCAGCGTACTCTTGCCGGAACCGGATGTTCCGAAGATACAGCAGATTTCCCCTCTGTTGATGGAAAGGTTGATGTTTTTTAAGGCGATGACTCTCTCCTCGCCCATGAAATAGACCTTGCTCAGATTGCGAATCTGGATGATCGGCCTGTCTCTTAAACTTGCTTCATTCATAAAATGTCCTTTATAATTCGTATTTGCCTTTCCCAAGTAAATCCCTTTTGCACTTTCTATTTTATCGCATCTTTCTTGCGAAATTCTTTAGACTTTCTTATTTTTTCTTTAGAAAATGTTCTCTTACGGTATTTTTGCTCGTCTGTCGCTTGCAAAAAATCACAAGACCGCCGGGAGCAGAATCTCAAATTCCGTACTGAATCCCGGACTTGGCTTGTCCAAAAGTGTAATCGTACCGCCATGAGCTTCGATGATTTTTTTGGTAATGGCAAGTCCCAGACCGCTGCCTTCGCTGCTGCGTGAATCTCTACCTGTCACAAAAGGCTCGAAAATCCGCGCTCTGCGTTCCGGCGCGATGCCGACACCGTTGTCCGCCAAACGGATCGCGATCGTGTTTGGTTTGTTTCTTTCTTCGGTTTCGACAATCTTAATACCCATGACTGTGCCGAGTGCGTTGTACTGCATCGCATTGTAGATAATGTTGTTCAGCGCGCGCGTCATCATCGGTTGATCGATCGCGCAAAGAATCATTTTTTCCGGAATCGAAATCCGCAGCGCAAAACCTGCCAGATTGATTTCATCATAACGCTTGGCGAGGTATTCCCGCAGGAATTCACAGACATCGGCTACCACTGGCTGCACGCGAAATTCCGGATGGTTGACCTTGTTATACTCATAGAAAGAATTCAAAAGATCGTTGAGTTCCTCCGCCTTATCATCGATCAGCTGCAGATAGACCGCGAGCTTGTCCTGTGGCACCTTGCCATCCGCGATCGCGCGCGTATAGCCGCAGATGACCGTAATCGGCGTTTTGAGATCGTGGGAAATATCCGTCAGCAGCTTTTGCTTGTCCGCGTCAAGGCGTCTGCGCTCCGCTTCGCTTTCCGCGAGCTGGTCCGCCATACGGTCAAAATTCCGCGCGATGGCCTGCATCTCATACGGCCCGTTGACCATGCCCACATGCGCGTCAGCCGCGCCGCCCGCCGCCATGCGATTGATCGCCGCGCTCAGTTGTATGAGCGGATTTTTGACTCGTTTGTTCAAAAAAAGAATGAAAAATGTGATCAAAAGCAAGCTGACCGGCAGCAGAACCCAGTAGATCATATTGGCTCTTCTTGAAACAGTTGTATAGTCATCGACATGCCATTTCTTTGCCGCCGCCACGAGAATCCGACCATCCGGCATCGTATGCCGCAGAAGCTCCGCATCCTCCGGGAAGCTTCCGGTTAAAATGCTGTATTCGCGTGCGGTATATTGCATTTTGTTTTTTTGCAAAGGCCCGCATGACGTGATAATCCTGATCCAACAGCATCTGCTTTGTCTCCGTTTCGTCGCTGTTTTCGCGGTAGATTGTCTTGACTACCAAATATTCACCGCCGCTTTGCGCCACATCCAACTCATAGCTATTGATAAAGGAAAAGTCATCATAATCCGGTACGCAAAGCACCTCGTCGATATCCAAAAGGTAAGGGAAGTTTTTTTCATCACGATAGAGCAGCGATCCCTCCGGATCAAAGACCGCGAAACCTCCGTTTTTTCCAAAATAGCGAAAGCAATTGACCTTTTCATATTCTCTGCTGATCATGTGTACATCTTCTGCCGCGGCATCCATGTCCGGCGTCAGAAGCATATGATCGTAATAACGGTCACTCGCCCAAAATACAAGTAAGACACAACCTAGCACCGTCAGCGAAAAGCCGAAATAGGCCTTCGCGAAGAGTGTGACCAGTTTTCCTTTTTTCGCGTTAAACTTCAAAGCGATATCCCACCCCTCTGACAGTTTTAATATAGACCGGTTGTTTCGGATCTGTCTCTATCTTATCCCGCAGCTTCGAAATATGAACCATGATGGTGTTTTCATCGCTCTCAAAAAACTCCCCGTTGATGTTTTCATAAAGTTGTGCCTTGGTAAAGATTCTGCCCGGATTCTTCATCATCAAAGAAAGCAGCTTGTACTCCATCGGCGTCAAAGTAATCTGGCGATCGTTTTTCCAAAGCTCATGCGAGGAAAGATTCAAAAGCAGCTCGCCGCGCCGCAGCTCACTGGTCTGCGCGTCCGCGCGGCGCAGCAGGGCTTTGACCCTTGCCACCAGCTCCAACGGATTGAAAGGCTTCGCCATATAATCATCCGCACCCATGTTAAGTCCCAAAATCTTGTCCTGGTCCTGTCCCTTCGCCGAAAGAATCAAAATCGGCATCATGGTTTTTTTGCGCAGTACCTGCGTTACCTCAAGTCCGGTCATAGAAGGCATCATAATATCCAAAATCGCGAGCTGCGGATTGTATGCCTCAATTAGCGAAAGCGCCTCCGCGCCGTCCCCGCTGCAGAGGATCTCATAGCCCTCGCTTTCCAGATACAGTTTCATCAGATCGCGGATATCGACATCGTCCTCTGCTATCAAAATTCTGGCTTTCACTGTGCTTCCGTTCCTTTCTCCGCGTGCTCCGGCAGAGCCTGAATAAACGCAATCGCCCGCTCAATAACCGCTTCTCCAGTCTCGCCGTTCGGCCCGCCGTTATGAATTTCATGGTAGTAACCCGGCCATTCGACAAAGGTAAAACTCGTCGGATCCTGCAGCTTGGCAAATTCTCTGCTTCCCCGCACATCACAGATTTTATCCGCGCTTCCGTGCATCAAAAGGCAAGGTGTGCTTTTTGCCCGACCGTTATCCTCATTGGTTCCCTTTTCCAGAGCTGTACCGACGGTAAACCCCTCGTAAGCGCAGAGCGCCGTCGCGTACGGATGTACCATCGGGTCGTTCTTATACGGTCTGACATATTCGACATTGCCCAGCTGGTTCTCCGGGAACTCGGATTTGATTTTGTAATTCGGCGCGATCTTTGACAACAGCTTCACCGCTGTCAGCAATCCGCCGCTGACCGGACGCACAAGGCGGATCCACGGCGCAGAAATGATATAGCCGGCCGGCACATCATTATGGCCGCCGCGCGCGCGATAATCGAGCGTAATATTCCCGCCCATGCTGTGTCCGTACAGGACGATTGGAACGTTCGGATAAAATTCCCGCGCGTATTCGATCAGCGCGTCGATATCTCCAAGCACCTCTGCGCGCGGCGCGCAAGCTCCGCGCACGCCCTGTGAGCGTCCATGTCCGCGCAAATCCATCGACACGACCGCAATACCCGCGCGATGAAAATAGTCCGCCATGCGGCTGAATCTTCCTGCATGCTCTCCGATGCCATGAATCAGACAGACCACGTGCTTTGGATTATCACAAGGAAAGTGATAGCCCTGCACGACACAATTTCTCTTTTCAAAATCAAAAAGCTGATACATTTTTACACCTCCAAAAACTGGAAAATACATTTAAAGCTCAAAATCTTACATTTCAATACCAAAATACGACATCTTTTACTTTTTTTCTTTACTCTCGCTTCTTTTTGCGTTATGCTTTACTTACATCTTAGGAAAGGCTTAATGAGTCAGAACAAAGGAGGTAAGAATCATGGAACACATGGAACAAGTGGAACAAAACAGTCAATGTTCCCTTTGCGGAAAGCGGTATCATATTACGGCATTCCACGGCGGATATGTTTGTGAATGCTGCATTGATTACATTAAGACCCATGACTAGGATGAATTCATGAGCAGTATCATGGTTTGGCGTCATCGCAAAGGCACCCCTATGAAATCTATCATGCAAGTTCCCCAATCATTCTGCTTTCAATCTTTTTGAATTGCATCGAGCTTATGCAGCATACCTTCCGAAACAAAGCGTTCTGCCTGCCGCTGTTTGTCCCATGTCGGGCAAGCAGCGGCCGCGGAAACGCGAACGCGTTCGGCGTGCCTATCGGCTTTCTGCCTCTTGCTCACCGGCTTCGCGCTTCTTCCCCTGTCGTTTCGACAATGCGCGGCAGCCGCAGCGCCCCTCCACCGTCTATTTCACACGTCCGGCTCTCACCTGTTTCTTTTTCGTTCCTTGCCCTGTTCTTGCCTGCCTGCTTGCCTGCTTGGATTCACTTTTCGCGCGGCGTTTCTCCTGATTCTGCTGTACGCGTTTTTGGTGCGCCGCGCGGCTGATTTTTTTCTTCGTCTTTGGCCTCATCACCGCGTAGCCAAAGCGGCCGAGCGGTTGTTTTTTGATCCCGAAATACTGCCCGTGGACATAAGCCATCAGTCCGGCCTTCTCCATCTCGAATCGGCCTTTTTCGTCGATGAGTTCCTCGTCAACATGAACGGCGACAATCTCCGCGACGAACATGTCATGCGACGGATATTCGTGAACCTCTCGTACTTTACACTCCAGATTGATCGGAGATTCCGCGATCATCGGACAGCTTACCTCGCCTGCGGCAAGCGGCGTCAATTTCATTTCGGTGAATTTATCAACCTCACGCCCTGACTTCACGCCGCAGTAATCGGTCGCGAAGGTCAATGCCTCCGTCGTCAGATTGATGACAAATTCACCGCTTTCCGCGATCAAATCATGAGAATAGCGAGATTTGCGCACAGAAATATAGGTCATCGGCGGCGTGGAATTGACAATGCCTGTCCACGCAATCGTGATAATATTCGGTTTTTCGAGGCTGCCGCAGCTGACCATGACCGCGGGCAGCGGCATCAGCAGCGTCGCCGGCTTCATTGTTTTTTTCATCTTCATTTCTCCTTGTTTCTTTTGCGTTAGCAGGCTTTACAGCTGCCGCAGGGCATACGCGCGCGGATACCGCACAGCTTTCCTTCTGTTCCCCGCGTCGGCTCAATTGCTGCGCACGCCTCCATGACGCAGTTTTTGCAGAATTTCTTCAAAATACGCAGGCAGCGGCGCGGTAAATTCCATATAGTCTCCGGTGCGTGGATGCACGAAGCCCAGCACGCCCGCATGCAGCATCTGTCCCCCCTGCGTGAGATTCTGTTTTTTCGGTCCGTAGACCGGATCGCCGACCAGCGGATGCTTGATATAGGCCATATGTACGCGAATCTGATGCGTTCTTCCGGTTTCGAGTCTTGCCTCAATCAGTGTATAGCGGCCAAACCGCTCCAGCACATGCCAATGCGTGACCGCGCGTTTGGAGTTCTGCGTCGTCACGGCCTGCCGCAAACGGTTCGTAGGGTCTCTGCCAATCGGCGCGTCAATGCTGCCCTCGTCCTGCACGAGATTGTCATAAACAAGCGCTGTATACCTGCGCGTGATGCTGTGCGCGGCGAGCTGCGCTGAAAGCGATTCGTGCGCCATATCGTTTTTGGCAATCATCAAAAGCCCGCTGGTATCCTTGTCTATCCGATGCACGATGCCGGGTCGCACAACGCCGTTAATCGACGATAGCCGATCGCCGCAGTGATACATCACAGCATTGACCAGCGTACCGGTATAATTTCCGACAGCGGGGTGCACGACCATGCCTTTTGGTTTGTTGACAACCAGTACATCCTCGTCCTCAAAGATAATCTCCAACGGGATGTTTTCCGCTTCGATTTTGAGCTGCTCCGGCTCCGGAACACGAAGCTCAACACGATCTCCGGCTGTGGTCAGATATTTCTTTTTGGTGCAGCTTTTGCCGTTTACCGTCAGATTCCCGCCTTCGATCAACTTTTGGATAAAACTGCGTGAAGTATCCGGTAATAGCAAAGAAAGCACTGAATCAATTCGAGTGCTTTGGTTGTTTTCGTCTATGATAAAGTTATATGCTGTTTCCCGGTTCATGTTTTTCTCCTGCGGTTACGCCCTGCGTTTTATCAAAGAAAAAGATGTATACGACCAGAAACGCGCAGCCGACGCAGATACAGATATCCGCGATGTTAAAGACCGGCCAGATATGAAAGTCGAACATATCCGTCACATAGCCCAGCGCCATGCGATCGATCAGATTGCCGAAGCCTCCCGCGATGATGAGCTGCAGGGCAAGGCGCAGCGTAAAATGCGCGTCCTTATGTCGTTCCATGTACCATAGCGCGACCAAAAGCGCCGCAAACGGCACGACCGTCAAAAAAACGCCTCGTCCGGTAAAGAGGCTGAAGGCGGCGCCGCGATTCTGCACATAGGTGATCGAAAAAATGCTGCCGATGACCGAAAAGGTTTCTCCGACATACATCGTTCTTCGGATGAGCAGCTTCAAAAGCTGATCGCAGACAATCAGCCCGATAATCCATAAATACCTGAATTTTTTCATCTAATTTATCGCAGGCGTTCCAAGCTTGAAAACGCCTGCTGCCTTTCTTTTCTGATAAGAGTCTCTGCCTTTCCCTGCCCGGCGCCTAAGGGCGGGCAACGATGGTCTTGCTCAGATCCGGCTTTTGTTCCGGCTCCGGCGCGGCGGCAGATTCCGTGGACTGTTCTTTGTCTTGCGCATCCTCCGTTTGCGGGATGTTCTTGCTCAGTTCCTCGCGAAAATCCGTCATGGAAGCCGGAAGGAAGTCCTGTTCAAAATCCTCCAGGATATCCTCGCCTACGAAGTCCAAACGATCCAGTTCTGTTTCCAGCATTGCTTTGTAACGACCGCGCAGCATCTCGACTCTGCTTCTGAGGCGGTTGCCCTCTGCCGTCAGTCTGGAGATGGAATCCTTCGCGTCCTTGGTGATCAGACTGGCTTCCAGCTCCGCGTTCTTAAGCAGAATCTCCGCTCTCCGTTCAGCGCTGGCGGCGATATCGTTCATCAAAGATTTGGCTGCCTCCAAAGTCTCATAGACGGAAGTCTCCGTAGACATGTGCTGATCCACATGGGTCTGCGCTTTCGCGACCTCCTCCTTGAGCTGCCTGTTCTCGCGCAGCAGCTTTTCCATATCGACAATAATCAAATCGAGGAAATCATCGACCTCCTCCATATCATAGCCTCGCTTAACTCTGCTAAAATCTTTGTTTTCTATATCTGCAGGTGTAATCATTGCTTCCTCCCTAAAAGATGATATAAACCAATCTGACCAGCACATTTGTTCCAAACTGGATGAGCAGCAGCGCGATCAACAGTGAAAAATCAATCATGCCTGTGTTAAATCTGCTCATAAAATTTCGGCATGGCGCGACGATCGGTTCGGTGAAGCGGATCAACGCCATATAGATCTTGCCCAGTGTGGTGTAGGTATTCGGCTGTGTAAACCAGCTCATGATTGCCCGCACCACCAGCGCGGTGCTGAGTATCTCCCCAAACGTATAGATTGCGTATACAAGTATTCCCTTCATCTCAAATCTCCCCTATTTCCAAGGATTTTTATTTGCCCCTCCGAAGTCAAAGGCGCTTCTGTCATCCTGTCCGGCTGCGATGTCCACACTCTCCGGCGCGAAGATGAAAATGTTATTGGCGACCTTCTGCACGTTCCCGTTCAGCGCGTAGGTGGCGCCGCTCAAAAAGTCAAAGATTTTTTTGGCTGTTTCCGTCTCGATCTTTTCCAGATTGATGATGACCGGACGACGGCCCTTGAGGCTGTCCACCAGCTTCGGACATTCATCGAAGCTCTTCGGTTCGATGACGACCAGCTTAAACGCGCTGGTTCCCGCGATTGAAATCTTCTGGCTGATCGGTACGGCTTTGTTATTCTCAGTTCCTGCAGGCTTTGGCTGGAAACTGCTTACTGGCCTTCTCGTTTCTTCCTTTGCGAGCTGAGCCTTGGCTGCCGCGATGTCTTCTTCGGTAAAATCATCTTCCACGTCTTCAATGCCGACTAATTTTTTGAAAGTATCTCCTAATCCCATTTCCGTTCCTCCTATTTTTTTGAATAATCTCTGGCGCCAAAGATGGAGGTTCCGATGCGGATCAAATTGGAGCCGTTTTCGATGGCAACCTCAAAGTCATTGGACATGCCCATGGACAGATATTTAAAATCCAAATTCGGATGCTGCACTTTGGCATATTCGTCATACAGCTTTTTGACTGCCGCGAAATACTGTCCGGCATCCTCCGGATTGTCTTCAAATGGCGCGATGCACATCAGCCCGCGGATCTTGACATGCGGGCAGCTCGCGAGAATGTCCCGGATCATCTGACCGGTCTCCCCGGTCGTGATGCCGAACTTGCTCTCTTCCTGCGCAGAATTGACCTGGATCAGGATGTCCATCGTAATGCCGTGCTGCGCGGCGCGTTTGTCGATCTCTTCCGCAAGTTTCAGCGAATCGACGGAATGTATCATGCATACCTTGTCGATGATGTATTTGACCTTGTTGGTCTGCAGATGCCCGATGAGATGCCAGCGAACCGGCTTGACAGCCTCATATTTATTCATGATCTCCTGCACCTTGTTTTCTCCGATGTCGGTGATCCCGCAGTCGATGGCCTCATTGATTTCCGCGGGGTCATGCAGCTTGGTCACCGCGACCAGCAGCACGTCTTCACCGCTGCGTCCGCTGCGCCGGGCCGCTTCTTGTTTCAGTTGATTGATGCGCGCGATATTTTCTTTAATCGACATTTTCTTCGCTTCCTTTCAATTCCTGAATTTTCTCTTGACTGCGCAGAATTTCATAATAGTTTCGCACAGTTTCTACCATATTTCCCTCCGCGTCCTGATACAGGTTCTTTTCCGCGACGGTAATCTCGCCGTCCTGCGAAAGGATTTTGACCGGAGTGAAATTATAGCCGCCGTATTTGTTAGCTACAAAAACGCCCTTTTGCCCGTTGACCTCCGTAATGCTGTCGGTTTCCAAAAGGATTCCGCTCTTGTCGGAACGGATGAGTTTGCAGGCTTTGGTGCGCAGCTTCTGAAAATTTGTATAATAGCGGTTGCAGGACAGAATCACTTGCAGCTTGTCCCCCTGCACTGCAGTGCTGCTGATTTTCATCTTGATCGGGCTTTCGTCCTCATCCCCAAAATCTACCAAAACCGTATTGTTCTCCTGGTAGTCTTCGGCTTTATCCTTCTCCAGCCAGCAAATAATATACCACTGACTGTTATCGACAATCTTAAAAATCGGATCACCCGCGGCTGCCGTCCCTGACACGCACTTGCGCAGGCTGTAGTCCGGCTCGCCCTCCTGCGGCTTTTGCTTCACCTTTTGCAGGAAGCTGCTGTCCGCGGTGGTCATCGTATCCGGGGTCAAAACCGACTCCAAGCCGTCATAGAAGTAGCTGACAATGCCATTTTCGCCGGAATAATAGCCTTGACCGCCGACCGTCACGATCCGGCTGCCCTTTCGCATCAGGCTGCCGCCGGAGATCACGCGGTCTGTCGCGCCGCCGCCATCCGCGGTATAGAGCCGTTCGTTTCGCACAAACAGAACTTCGCTCTCTTCCCCGATCTGCAGGGAACCGTACTCCGCCACATAGGTCTCGACGAAAATATCGGAAACCTTTGGGACGATGTAAATGCACACATACAGTGCCAAACAAAGCAGCAGATATATCAGTACGCCTATTCTGAATTTTGCTTTTTGATTCATCTTCATACTTATTTATCTTACCACAAAATCTCGTGCGTGACAACTAGCTGTCGCTGGTTTTGTGCACGATTTCTTCCAGTATTTTTCGTTCTTCTTTTGTCAGATCTTTTTGTTTTTCGACATAGTTTCGAAACAGATCCGGCCGCCGTTTTTGGGTCAGCTCCAGAGAGTTTCGGTACTGCGCAAGATGGATCAGCTTATGATTTCCGTTACAGAGCACCTCCGGTACTTCCATGCCCTCATAGTTCTGCGGTTTGGTGTACTGGTCGAATTCCAGCAGACCCGAATAAATCGACTCCTCGGTTGCGGATTCCTGCGCGCCGAGTACCTGCGGGATAAACCGCGCCACACTGTCAATCAAGACCATCGCCGGCAGTTCGCCGCCGGTCAGAATGTAGTCGCCAATGGAGATCTCTTCCATATTCCACGCGTCCAGCACGCGCTGATCGACGCCTTCGTAATGTCCGCAGAGGATGACAAGTTCTTCCTCGCGCGCCATCCGCTCGATCATCGGCTGATCCAGCATACGGCCGCGCGGTGACATATAGAGGATATGCTTGTTCTCAGCGCGAATCGCCCGCAGCGCGTCAAAGATCGGCTGCGCGCTCATCACCATGCCCGGGCCGCCGCCGTAAGGCGTGTCGTCGGTTCTTTTATGCTTGTCCAGTGTGTAGTCTCGAATATTGATCAAATCAATATCCAAAATTCCTTTTTCTCCGGCTCTTCCCAAAATGCTGCTCTCCGTCACAGCCGGAAACATCTCCGGAAACAAGGTCAAAACATGAATTTTCATTCCGTCCGCACCGCCTCATCATCGATAAATCCCGGGATTAAGGCTACGGTGACGATTCTTTGTGCCATATCAACCTTCTTGACAAACTCCGCAACAGCCGGAATCATCGTCTCCTTGCCGCTTAGCAGGGTGATGACATAAACGTCCTGCGCCGCGCCCTGCAATACATCCTGAATCTTGCCGATCACGCTGCCGTTCTTCTCGTCGCGGACCTCGCAGCCAATCAGATCCCGCACATAAAAGGTATCGTCCGGCAGCTCCGGCAGATCCGCCTCGGTGATATAGATATCGCGCTCTTTCAGCGCTTCGGCCGCGTTGCGGTCATCTACGCCCCGCAGCTTGAGGATGACAATGTTTTTTTGGTAGCGCACGTTCTGAATCTCATACGGCGTGAAGCCCTTTTTTTGCTCCACGAGGATTTCTTTCAGCGCTTCATATCGTTCCTTGCGATCTGAGTAGGAGTAGACCTTGACCTCTCCGCGCAGCGCGACCGCGTTGACGATTTTTCCAATCTTAATTTTTTCCATGCTTCTTATTTTCCGTTTTTTCCCTTATGATTGCGATAGGCACATACCCGCGCGGTTGCCCGCCGATGCATGTGCCTATTGTTTTCGCGAAAAATCATGATGCTTTACTCTCTCATGATTTCTACTGTCACCTTTTTATTATTTTTTGTGGCCGCAGCCTTAACAACGGTACGCAAAGCTTTAGCAATTCTTCCTTGCTTACCGATGACCTTCCCCATATCTTCGGGTGCTACCCGAAGATGGATGACCGTGCCCTGTTCGTCTTCTGTTTCTGTGACTACGACACCGTCTGGGTTGTCTACAAGTGACTTTGCAATTGCTTCAACCAATTTTGTCATTAGTTTTCACCGTTTCCTTATTTTTCGATAATGCCTGATTTTACAAATAAAGCCTTTACTGTATCTGTCGGCTGCGCGCCGTTCGCAAGCCATTTCTTTGCGAGCTCCGCGTCAAGCTTGATGTCCTTCGGTTCTGTCATCGGATTGTAGTAACCAATTTCCTCGATGAATCTGCCGTCTCTCGGCGCTCTGGAATCCGCGACAACAACTCTGTAAAACGGCTTTTTGTGTGCTCCCATTCTCTTTAATCTGATCTTAACCATTGTGTAAATCCTCCTTAAAATAATCCTTTCAGTCTTTTATTTTTTTTCATAAAGCCGGGGCTGCTGAATTGTTTCATCAATTTCTTCGTGTCCTCGTACTTTTTGATTAAGCTGTTGATCTTGCTGACCGGCTGTCCGCTGCCCGCCGCAATACGCTTACGTCTGCTGGCATTGAGCAGAGACGGGTTTTTTCGCTCCGCCGGCGTCATGGAATAAATGATGGCTTCCATCTGTTTGAATTCTTTTTCGCCCTTGGCGATGTCGTCTTCGCTGATCTTGCCCGCGCCCAGACCCGGGATCATGTCGAGCATCTTGCCGATGCCGCCCATCTTCTGGACTTCTCCCATCTGATCCAGGAAATCCTCCAGCGTGAATTCGTTCTTTCTGAGTTTCTTTTCGAGCTTGGCTGCCTTCTCCTCGTCGTAGGTTTCCTGCGCCTTTTCGATTAAGGAAAGCATGTCGCCCATGCCCAGGATACGCGATGCCATCCGCTCCGGGTGGAACGGCTCCAGCGCGTCGGCTTTTTCACCGACGCCGATGAACTTGATCGGCTTGCCTGTCACCTTCTTGGCAGAAAGCGCCGCGCCGCCGCGCGAATCGCCGTCCATCTTCGTCATGATAATGCCGTCGATGCCAAGCGCTTCGTTAAAGCCTTCGGCCGCATTGACCGCGTCCTGACCAGTCAAGGCATCGACAACGAGCAGAATCTCGTGCGGTTTCACCGCCTTTTTGACTCTGACCAGTTCGTCCATGAGTTCCTGATCGATCTGCAAGCGTCCCGCGGTATCGACGATCAAAACATCATACCCCCTGCGTTCCGCTTCTTTTTTGGCCTTGAGCGCGATATCCTCCGCGACCTTGTTGCCGCGGTCGGTAAAGACCGGAACATCGACCGTCTTGCCGACGACTTCGAGCTGATCGATCGCCGCCGGTCTGTAGATATCGCAAGCCGCCAGCATCGGCTTTTTGCCGTTTTTTTTGAGATATGCCGCAAGCTTGCCGCAGGTGGTGGTCTTACCGGTACCCTGCAGACCGACCATCAGGAGCGTGGTAAATCCGCTCGGTGCATAGGTCAGCTTGCTGTTGGTGCCGCCCATCATTTCGACCAGCTCATCGTTTACGATCTTGATCACCTGCTGTCCCGGCGTCAGGCTCGCGAGGACGTCCTGCCCCATCGCCTTTTCCTTGACAGCGGAAACAAATTCCTTGACAACCTTGAAGTTGACGTCTGCTTCGAGCAGGGCCAATTTGACCTCCCGCATGGCGTCGTTGATGTCCGCTTCCGTGAGTACGCCCTTGCCGCGCAGCTTTTTAAAGGTATTTTGTAACTTGTCAGATAAACTCTCAAATGCCATAAGTATCTCTCCATACGGTCCGCGCTGCAGAGTGCAGACCGCTAGACCATGCTGCCTCCGCCGGGGCTAAGCCTCCAGCGTGTTGATGATCTGTTTGATTTCTTCCAGTTTTACGGTCAGATCGCTGCTCGTTTCCGCAAACTCCGCGATCAGTGCGTCGATTTTTTCATCGATGCGCCCGATCACCGCTTCCGAACGCTGCAGCGTCTTGACAAGACCGAGCTTCTGCTCGTATTCCGCCAGCGCCTGCTCCGCTTTTTTTAAGGTATCATGCACTGCCTGCCGCGAGATGCCGAACTCCTCCGCAATCTCCGAAAGCGAATAGTTCTCCTCATGGTAGAGCGCCATGACCTCCTGCTGCCGTTTGGAAAGCAGCTGACCGTAAAAATCATATAATAAACTGTTCTCTGCGATGCTTTCGATTTTCATGCTGCACTGTCCTTGCAAAATATCGGGTGTCAGCAAAAAAACTTGACACCTTTGTTAGGATACCATAGTTCCCGCATGGTGTCAAGCTTTTTTACTTGAAAGAATTATTTTTTATTATGTAGGAAATATCGACAAAAGCACCTTGCGAAGCGGCGCTCATTCATGAGCGCCATGTGCGCATAGAAATCGCAGGTTTCGTTATGCGCACTTTTGTCCTAAAGGGGATTCCTGCTTCATCGCCTATTTATCGATCGGGCAGAGGTAGCTGAACGCAAACTTGCCATTGAGATCGAGCAGCTGCTCGATTGCCTCCGCGCTCAAGCTGTTCTTACCGGAAGCCGCGCCGGCGGTCTGCCCCAAAAGCGAGGTCCAGTCAGAGGTGACCGGTGCCGTAAAACTCTCCACCGCGCAGTCTCCAAGTGCATAGGTCTTTTTCATATCCGCGGCAGCCTCTTCAAACGTTCCGATCTGGTCGATCAAACCATTGTCCAGCGCCTGCTTGGCGGTGTAAATCCTGCCGTCCGCGAGTTTCTTCACCTTGCTGATCTTCATATCGCGACCTTCCGCGACAATGCCGACAAACTGCTCGTAGGCCTCATCTACCATGCTCTGAAAGATTGCACGCTGCTCGCTTGTCATCGGCTCTACATTGCTGCCCATCGCCTTATTCGCGCCGGAAGTGATCGTATTGGTCTTGATGCCCAGATTGTCCAAAAGCTCGCTGATATCATACATGGTCCCCAGCGTCACGCCGATGGAACCCGTCCAGCAGTTGCGATTGGCGATAATCTTGTCACAAGGCGCAGAGATGTAATAGCCGCCGGATGCTGCCATCGACTGCATCGAAGCATAAACCGGACGTTCCGTCTTTTCCTGATACTCCTTGATCTTAAAATATAGCTCATCGGAGGCAAAGACACTGCCGCCCGGCGTGTCTACATACAAAATCATGCCTTTGTTTTCATCATCCGCGATCATCGCATCGATGGCATTCAAAAGATACTGGTGGTTATAGGTACCGTCCGCGTCCTCGCTGATCTCCCCCTCGATATAGATAGTCCCGATGTAATCATACCCGAAATCCGTACTCACGCTGTTATCAATCGTGCCGCTGAGCAGCGAGCTGTCCAGCCTGTCGGTCATCTTATCGATCGTCTTGGTGCAACTGGTCGCCAAAAATACCAGACACACGACGATCACACCGATGATGATCAGCGCCTTGCCCCAGCCCGGCAGCGCGCCCCAGCCCTTTTTCTTCGGCGGCTGCGGCGTTCCTTGCATCCCTTGTGTCCCTTGTGTCTGCCCCGTAAACAGCTGCTCCTTGTCATTGGTCAGCTTTCCATCCGCGTAGTACTGTACCTGCGGTTCGTCCTGCGGCTGATTTTGCGGCTGCGCCGCTTGCCTGTTTTCTTGTTCCCTGTTTTCAAATTGATCCAAAATCTTACCTCCTGTTTGCTCAAGTCCGGCGCGTGTGCGCGCTCTTTTCTATTATTATAGCCGCAAGCGTTCCGGCACGCAACGCATTTTTGCACGAATCCTGCGGAATCCTGTCACCTGAGAAAATCTTAGCAGCCAGACGTCAGCAGCCTTGCTTGAGAAAATCCTCCGGTCCGGCGCTGGCAGCCTTGCTTGAGAAAACTGCTCCACCTTGGTGTTTCTATTCCCAGTCAATGGAAAGGCTTTCCGGGTCACGCGACTTGACGGAAATCGGATATTCCTCGGTCCGGGCCGTTTTCAAAGCATTGTTCAGCATTTTGGCCAGCCGCAGGGCGTCCGCATCGGAGAGCACCAGCCCTTCCTCGGTATATCCACCCGGCTCAAACCCCGGCCGGATATATTCCCATACGATCGGCTCCGCGGCATTTACGCCTTGCGACAGATCCGCCGCATAGACCAGATCCGCGTCAAAATCAGTAAAATAGTCTCCGCTTTCCTCTCCCTGCTTCAGCTTAATGCCATACAATGCCTCCACCTCTTTCGGGTCATCCGGTTTATCCCCAACCCGCCAACGGTCAATCGCCACACGTACCCTGCCGTCTCCGCAGTCCGGCTCAAACTTCACATCCGCATCCGTACCGAGCTGGGGAAAATTTTCCGGGCATGTCATATGATAAATGCCCTGCTCCGCTTCCGGCTGCTTCCCCCAAAGACCAAGGAAGCCAAGCGGTGTATCGCTGTTCATTTCCTCTTCGCTGACAATCTGTGGGTCAAAATAAGGGCTGTATCTCCCATCCTCATGTTTCTGAATGCGTACGATCGCGATCTGCGGCTTGTCCTGTACGCTTGTCCGCACATAGACCTCTCGGTGAAAGAAATCCATATCCTCCGGCAGTTCGTAATCAGCGATGATCTCATAGGGCTGCAGCATGCCGAGTTGTTTGTTCAATGCTCGATCCAGTGCCGCGTCCGAAGTACGCACATACTCGCTTTGCGGCCGCAAAGCCAGCACACAGACCGCCAGCAGAATCAGGATCAGATTGCGCAGGATCTTTTGCCTGCGCGTCAGCGGCGGCAGCTTGCACGTCCGCCTGCTTTGTGTCTCACTCTGTTTCATCGAAATACCCCTTCTCCTTTAACTGCTCAACGCCCTCCGAAAAATCGAGCACGCCCTCCGCATGCTGCCCGAACTGGTCGAACCGCAGATAAATCTGCGGGTGGTCAGGATCCAACGGAAGTCGTATGGTACCCTGCCGCAAAAACTTTTGTCCCGGTGCGGAGATACTAGAGTACAGGATCTCCCTCTGCGTACTGCCGTACAGCTTCCCATCCGCGTTTAAGAAGCTTTCCAACGGTGCATAACTCATGAACGCCTCACCGTCTTTTCCTGACTGCGTGTACACAATTTCCAAAAAACTCCATTCTTTGTTTCCATTCGTCTCAACGCCGTAAATATCGGTAAATTTGACCTGAAAGCCCACAAACGACACCGTCTCACCGCATTTAACATGAAACAAGATCTGATTGTTTCCCTCACTGTATTGCCGCTCAATGCCTGTTCTGGCATCGCGGTAATACCCCGCACGCAAATTTTTATAAACATCCAGCGCACCGATGCCGTATACAAACAGAGCCGCCACCATCAATATACTTGTCAGGACCCACAAGCGGCCGATCCACGGATCATGCGCCTTGTTCAATTCCTTGCCGAGTGTCTTGGCATCGCCCATACGCCGCACCGCCTCCGCTTCTGCCTCCGAGGTCGTCAGCCCGTCGCGCGCCGCAAGATACTCTCCCTCATCTTCCAGATGTGCCGTAAGCTCCGCGCGGATCTCGTCGTGATCCAAGCTGAAACGCACCTCGCGCAGGACAGCGTCCAAAAAAATTTCCCTTGTCATCATTTTCCCCCGATGTTTCCCCGCCGCAGCGCCATCCTCCTATACGCCCGCGAGCACATGCTGCACCGCCGCCTGAAACGTCTCCCACTGCTCCCGTTCCTGTGCAAGCTGCGCCTGGCCGAGCCCGGTCAGCGCATAATACTTGCGTTCACGCCCGACCTCGGTCCGTTCTTTGTACGAACGCACCCAGCCCTTACTCTCCAGCTTGTGCAGAATCGGATACAGCGTGCCCTCACTGTAGAGGAACGTCTTGTCCGAACGCTCCTCCAACGTGCGGATCATCTCGTAGCCGTAGCAGTCCTTCTCCGCCAGCAGACTCAGCACCAGAAGCGTCGAGCTGCCGCCCATCAGTCCTTTATCGATTTTCATAAGCCCCTCCTGTGTTTACAAGGCCTGCGCCGCTAATCGCTCCGTTCGCCGCACATACCTTGAAGTTCTATGCTTTCTGTTTTACTCATTATACATAGAAGTTCTATGCTTGTCAACAATTTTCTAATATCGTTGTGAATAAAGATTCAATGCTTTCCATGGTGCTTTCATAAGGAATATTTTGTACTCTAAATTGTTTCGCATATTCCATAAGTCGGTTCAGGTCCTTATCTTTTCTGGATATATAGTTCTTTTTTTACTGTATAAACTTTATATTTTCCATTCATTGTTAATCGGTGCGTATTATAGCCGCTGTACACTGTTAACGTAGGAACGAGGGGTTCTCTTTCTGTCAGGCCATGATAATAAAATGCCTCATCGTGAGAAAACACAGCATTTGGACATCTTTGGTGAAGAATAAACAGTTCGTCGATCCCGCTATCCTTTTTTGTATATATGCCATGGCTGACATTTTCAAATTCTTTATTCATAGCGTCACCAGCTTTTCGTGCTTATGTTATATTTTATATAAGCACGAAATTCAAGTCCATTGTGAAAAAAAGTATAGGAAGCGTTCCGGCACGCAACGCATTTTTGCGCGAATCCTGTAGAATCCCTACAAAAGCACATGGCGCTCATTTCTGAGTGCCATGTGTGCATAGAAATTGCTGTTTTTGTTATACTCACTTTTCTCCCTTTGTCCAGATTCTTACCCCGAAGCGACACTGCCTGAGTGCTGTTTCTGCAACCAGTTTCCCGTCCTGATCAAGGATCTGCAGCTTCGCTTTATAATAGTATTTCGCGTTTGCCTGTCCTTCGGTGTTAAGATAAACACCGGTTGTTTTTGTAAGCCTTGCGGCATAGCCGGATTTTTTCGATTCTGATCTGTAAAACTTGTATTTTACGGTATATCCGGCTTCTTTTACTTCCTGCAGCAAGCTTTTGAGTGCAGCATCCTGCTTGACAACTGCCTTGATATTTTTCTTTGGTGTTTTGCTTGTTCTGACAGTCAGCTTCAGATTGCCGGCGCTTGTTTTGATTGCCTTATCGATTTGCGCTTTTGTCGGTGGAATCCTGGAGAAAGTAACCTCCACCTTGTCTCCGGTCTTAAGTCCTTTGACCTTATGATCGGAAACCTTAACTTCCTTTCCATTAACCAGCACTTTCTCAATCTGCATGCCTGCGTCCGGTGTGATCACCAAGGTACTGCCATGGTCCGTAAGCTCGGTCTTGCCGCCCTCGCCGGTTATGATCTCCGGCTTCTGTACCGGAACATAAGAGCCGCCGGAAGATGCCGGTTTCTTTTCTAAAATGGCAATGGCATCTTCAATCGCCTTAGCCATAGCATCAACCTCTGCCTGCTGTGCCTTACTCTTGGTACGATCTACCGCCTTGACAGCATCCTCTACTGCAGAGAAGTTCTTGTACTCAGATTTATTTAAGCCATTGACTTTTGTAAGCGCTGCATCGACAGCAGCATAATCTGCAGGAATGTTATAAATATCCCAACCAAAGGTCGGATGTTTGACGCCAGCGACCCATGTAATGCCTTGGCTGGCATTCGTCTGCAGACCAGTAAGAACATCCGCAGAGGTGAAATCGGAAACGACTTTACCGCATGCGAACTGATCGAATGTCGGATCAGCAGACGCTGTCCCTGCACTCAAATCAACTACAAGCTTAGTAACCGCCAAATAAGTTGCTTTATGAGCAGGATATGTTTCTTCGTCTAAAGTCACGCCATCAGGTGGTGTATCCGGCCAGATGCAATTTCTAACAGGAGCTGTCACAGCAGCCGTAATCCAAGTAATATTGCCGGGTTCAGAACAGGTGATATTTTTTGTTGCCATCATACAGTTTTCAATTTTTACACCAGGTTCCCCTCTGAAATCAAAATTTGCTCCAAGGATACCGCCCACAGCTGAATCTTTATTTTGACAGGAAACAGTACCGCCAAACCAACAATCTGTAATCCTTGAATCACCCGTAGAATTTTCCCACTGTCCAATCAATCCACCAACGGTATCACAATCTCCTCCCGTAAAGGTACTTACAACATTTGCATCGGTACCACAGCCCCTTACTTGCGTACCAGCGGTACATTGACCGATCAGCCCTCCGAGAAACTTATGTCCCTCATTATTTTCAATTTTTCCGCTTGTATAGCAGTTCTCAACAGTTCCGGCATTGACCCAATCTGCCAGAATACCGGCTAGCAGTGAATTGTCATTTGAAACGATATCGGCATCAAGAACGAACAAATTCTTTATTGTTCCTCCATCGGATACAATGCCAAAAAGACCATTGCGAAAATCGTTTTTAACAGTATGATGATACAAATTCATAATCTTATGATTCTGTCCATCTAAAACTCCCGCAAAGAAGTTTTTAAAGTTGCTACCCGTACCAATGGGACTCCACTGATGCCCTGAAAGGTCTAAATCGTTATCCAAATAAATTTTCTTTCCTGCAAAACTTGTAGAAGTAGTTTTATCGTTGACCAACTGTGCCAGTCCTGCGAGTTGCTCCGCTGTCGTAATATGGTATTCGGTATCCGACTTGTGTTCGGTATACCAGTTTGTATCTGCGGAACCATCCCATCTGTCAACCGTACTTTCTTCTGCCAGCGCGGTTGTCGGCATCAAGGTCAAAACCATGCAGACTGCCAGCAAAAGACACATCATTTTCTTTTTTGTTTTCATAACTATCTCCTCTCATAAATTCTATTTGTTTTTATATCGAAGTTCCCTCTCAAGGATGGCAAACCCAATACTCTCACATCGCTTGAATTCTGCACGCAAAAAGGCACACCCCACCCGCAGCAAAACGGGCAGAATGTGCCTGTGTGTGTTTTATATTATCGCCAATCAGAAAATGCGCAGTATCAGCTTGCTTGCTTGCTTGCTTGCTTGCTTGCTTGCTTGCTTGCTTGCTTGCTTGCTTGTAGATTGTGGTTCGTGTCGTCATACTTGTCAACCCCCAGTTTGTGTAGCATCCTGCAGATATTACTTCGACTATAAACTTCGGCATCCTCTTCTTTTGTCAAGGCATTTTGAAAGAGGTTCCTAAATAAGAATACCACCATATGAACAATTTGTCTATCCTGCAAAAGTATGACGGTAGCGTAAAATTTATCTTTTTTTGAAGCATCATTCCACAAAAATGTGTTCCTTTTTGCTTGACATCGTACTATGACATATGATACACTTAACGCACAAAGGACGGTGTGCCGCGTACCGCCTCGCGCAGGGTGCGGCGCGGCCGCTAAAGAATCTTGACAGAAAGGGGAATCAGCATAGATGTTACAGTTAGACTTAAAAAGCCGCAAGTCCATCTACGAGCAGGTCATGGATCAGCTCAAGGAACAGATCATGACCGGACAGATGGCAACAGGGGAAAAACTGCCGTCGGTGCGGGAGCTTTCCAAGTCCATCACCGTCAACCCGAATACGGTGCAGAAGGCTTACCGTGAACTCGAGCGGCAAGGCTATGTCTACACCACCAACGGCGTCGGCACCTTCGTCGCGGATCGCAGCGAGATTCACGCGGATCTGCCGGCGCTGCAAAAGGCGCAGGAAAACCTCGACGATGCCTTTCGCCAACTCCTGTTTTTGGGAATCGGCTACGAAAAAGCAAAGAATCTGACCATGCAAATTATCGAAAGGAGGCGACCGGACCATGATAAAAATTGAACACCTGACCAAATATTTTGAGGACTATCCGGTCTTAAACGATCTGAGCTTAACGGTTCCGAAGGGCTCCATCTACGGACTCATGGGACTCAACGGCGCGGGCAAAACGACCCTGCTGCGGCATCTGTCCGGTTTTCTCAGACAGAACAGCGGCAGCATCAGCATAGACGGACAGGATATCACCGACAACGAGGCATTAAAACGGCAGGTGCTGTTTATTCCGGACGAACTGTTCTTTTTCCGCGGCTACAGCATGACCGAAATGAGCAGATATTACCGCAAACTCTATCCGCGCTGGAACGAAGCCCGTTTTGAGGAAATGACGCGTGACTTCGGTCTCGACCCGAAAGCCAACATCGGCAAATTCTCCAAGGGTATGAAAAAACAGGCGGCATTCTGTCTGGCGATGGCGGCTATGCCGGATTATCTGCTGCTCGACGAGCCTGTGGACGGTCTGGACCCCATCGTGCGCCACAAGCTGCGCCGCTATCTGATGGACGACGTCGCCGACCGTGAAATGACCGTGCTGGTATCCTCGCACAACGCCAAGGAAATGGAGGATATCTGCAATTACATCGGTATTCTGGCAAAAGGCAAGATGGTCTTTGAGGGCGACCTTTTGGAACTCCTGCCAACCTCGCTTGAGGAGCTTTTTATCGAAAAATTAGGAGGTGAGCCTCGTGAACAATAAGAATTTATCGACGAATCCGCAGGCAGTCGGCTCTACAGCGGGCATCGCAGGCGGCAAGCGCGGCGGCACATCGATTTTTGCGTGTTCTCTGTCGCTGCTTTTGGAAAACTTCAAATTGTACTGGTACATTCCGCTCTTGTCCTTTGTAGCGTACTTTTTCGGTGGGATCTTCCCGATCATCACCCACCGCGAAAATATCGACGATTACTGCGGGTTCCTCACGAACAGCTTCGCGAACTACAACGTGGCCTATCTTCCGCTTCTGGTATTCGTACCGCTGATCGCGTCGGTCACCGTCATGAACTTTTACCATAGGCAGGATCGCGCGATTGCCCTGCACAGCCAGCCGCTGTCCAAATCCCGCATTTTTAACAGCCAGCTCCTATCCGGCTGGCTGATGTGCGCGCTGCCGCTGCTGCTGACCGCGCTGCTCTATCTCTGCTTTATGACGGAGTGCAACGTGTATACGGTCACCGAATATGACAACTTTTACAGTGGTAGCCCGGCCGCGCAGAGCATCAATGTCTACACCGCGGCGAACATCGCGTGCTGGCTCGGCAGCACGACTGCGATGATGACCTTCTTCTACGGGCTCTATACGCTGGCGGGCGCGCTGGTCGGTACCGGCATCATGCAGGTGCTGCTGTCCGGCGTATTCTTCGGCGCCTGCCCGATGATTCTCTTCATCGCGCAGGGCTATTGTCAGGAGTTCCTGCGCGGCTACAGCGGTATGTCTCAGACCGCGGAAAATCTGATGATCGGCGCGAATCCCGCTGTGCAGATTATCTCGAACTTCGGCGAAATGCTTTCACTCAAACTCTGCCTGATATATCTGGCTGCCGGTGTGCTCGCGCTCGTGCTGGCTCGCCTTGCTTATGGGAAAGCCAAGTTGGAAAAGGTCGGAGATTCGATGATGTTCCGGACGCTGGAGGAACTCATCACCTGGCTGATCAGCTTTGTAGGCGCCACCGCCTGCGGTATGATCTTTTACTATTTGCTGTCGGAAACCCTGCCGACCCTGCTGCTCGGCGTTTTCGTAGGACTTTTGGCGACCTACTTCGTTGTCAAAATCATCATTGCCAAATCGGTCAAGGTCTTCACAAAGCGCAACCTGATCTCGTTCGGCATCGCCGCACTGATCTGCCTGCTTTTCCTCGCGGTGACAGTCTTTGACCTCACCGGCTACCATAAGCGGGTTCCGGCGGAAAGTCGGATTGCAGGCGTTTACGCTGCGGATCTATCTCCGGACGGCAATTACGCCTATCTAGGGCTGCCTGCCGCGCTGCGCGCAGAAAATCAGCTGATTACAGACCCTGTGGTCATCGAAAAGGTGCGCAAACTGCATAAGATTTGCGTCGAACTTTCCAAAAATGAAATGCAGCTTTCCGCTTTGCGGCGGAGCGGCATCCTAAAACCGGAAGCATTTCCGGACGGGAAGATTCCGGAGATTTACAAGAACTCGACGGACAATGCCGGAAACCTGATCGCGGATTCCATGAGCTATATCACCTGCCGTTTCCACTATCAGCTCCAAAACGGCAAAAGTTTCAAGCGTTCTTTTACCTGCTTTCTGACTGATGAAGCCGCGGAACTGATCACCGAACTGCAGGCCATGCCTGTGTATCAGGACACGCTCACCCTCGGAGACAAACTCAAAGCACTGGATATTCTCTCCATCAGCGCCAACGTGGAACGATACTATATCGAGGACGATACGTTCGAGACAAAGGACCCGACTGTCGAAAAGGAATATGACGCCGAGCTTGATCGAGGCGATGGATCAGGATATTCGCGAGCAGAATTTCTATCAGGATTTTCTCACCTATCGACTGCGCGAAGATCGGTACACCCTTGGCTATATCGATGTCAGCTTCACGACGCAGACCTCTTTGGACAGGGAAAGCTTCAATCAAAACCCCGGCAGCTGGGACAGCCCGATGCCGCTGGTAGCAAGCCGCACAAGCGTGACAAATCTGCCTGCGGGCAATCACTACAGCTTTGGCTTCGATATCTCAAAATCCGACAAGCATACACTTGCTTATCTCGCGGATTTGGGGTATAGTATAGGGTATGGAAATTAAACATGCTTACGAAACCATCGTCATCGGCGGCGGTGCGGCAGGACTCTTCTTCGGAGCCGCCGCGCCGGCCGGTCGGGACATTCTGATCTTAGAAAAAACCAAACAAACGGGAACCAAGCTTCTTATGAGCGGCAGCGGGCAGTGCAATCTGACCCACTGCGGCTCCATTAAGGAGTTTTTGTTATGCTACGGCAAGAACGGAAACAAAATCCGCACCTGCCTGTATCGGCACAGCAACCTCGCGCTCTGCCGTTTCATGGAGGAGCTCGGTGTTTCCCTCATTGAACGCGAGGACGGCAAAATCTTCCCGCGCTCGATGGATGCCCGCGAGGTACGCGGCGCCCTGCTCCATGCCTGCGCACAAAACGGCGTGACCATCCGTACGCAGGCGGAGGTCACTGCTATCCGCGCCCTGCCGCAAGGAAGCAGCAGTCGCGTCGGCAGTCCGGCGCAGCCACCCTGCAGCCAGGCATCGACCGCGGCAGCTTCCGATACAGACGATGCCGCGTCCGGCGCACAAGCCGACGGCGATCCTGCGCCCTGTGAAAAAGCGCAGTTCGACTGTGCACCGGACTTTGGCGCGGGCTTTGCCCTCACGCTGGCAGACGGCACGTGCCTTGCCTGCCGCAATCTGGTCATCGCTGCAGGCGGCGCTTCTTACCCGACGACCGGCTCGGACGGCACGCTTTTAGACATCCTCGCGCTCGCGCCCCCGGCGGGGCTCGGCATTCCCATCGTGCTGCCTCGCCCCGCCCTGACCCCGGTCTTTATCGAAAACTATCCGTTCGCGGATTTGGCGGGCATCAGCCTGCGCGATGTAGAGCTCAAAATTTTTCCAAAATTCCAGGAAAACCTATGCGGCGAACAAGCGCGAAGCATGACAGAGGAAGCCGCGCCTATGTTCTCCAAAAAGAACAAAAAACAAACAAAACCCCAGAGTGCAGTCGGCGACTTGCTTCTGACGCATAAGAACCTCTCAGGACCGGTGATCCTGAACCATGCGCGCGATATTTCCGCGGGAACAAGGCTTGCAATCAACTTTGTTTTCCCCTATACTGTAGATACTGTGATTTCTCGTCTAAAAGCGGATTTTTCCGGCTGTCGAAGCATGATTTCCGCTTATATCGGGGAACAATATCATTTGCCGAAACGATTCGTAGCAAAAATCTTAAACTTGATTTCCTTGACAGACAAACCGCTCGCCGCAATCAGCGGTAGCCAGATGCGCGCGCTCAGCGAGGCTTTGGCTGCGTGGCCATGCACCGTCAGCGGTACCGGCGGCTTTCGCGAAGCGATGGCGACCGCAGGCGGCGTTTCCTTAGACGCGGTCAATCTGTCATCGATGGAATGCAGAGACTATCCGGGTCTTTTCTTCGCAGGGGAAATGCTCGACATTGACGGAGATACCGGAGGATACAATCTGCAGTTCGCCTATGCCTCGGCGATGGCGGCGCTCACGAAGATTTACCGTTCGTAGGCAGAAACATACCAAAAAACACAAGAGAGAGGAAAAAAAATGAAAAAAAAGGCTTTGAGATTACTTTCCACCGTTTTGACAGCCGCGCTTCTGGTGACGGCTGTTCCTGCGATTCCCGCTTCCGCGGCGCTCTCGGAGGTCAACAGTCCGGCAGGGGTTTCATCCTTTCAGTCAAGCGATAACTTTGACGCTGAACTGCTGCGCGCCTGGGTCGTCAACGACGGTGAGGACTTAAAGATTGACTATAAAACACCGCTGATGACCAGCCAGTTCAATCTTTCCCTGTATCGGGTCGGCGCGAACAAGGGCAACCTGTATCTCAATATTCTGTTGGAGCCGGAGCTGAGCATCTCTTCGGACAATATGACACAATACGGGTTTCTCTATTATCTGAACATCGAACGCTACAACATTCCGAACGGGTATTACAACCTCTACATCCGCAGATACGCAAGCGCTGAGGACGCGGCGCTGCAAAGCTACGGAACCGCCGGGGTTTTGTACAAAAATATGGAGATCAAGGTGACAAACGGCAAGGTCAAGATTCTGCGCTACAAGGATGTCATCGACTACAATCGCTCCATTCAAAAAATCGGAGATGCTTACAGTCTGGACAGATATCTTGACACCACGCTCGAAGATATCCGTTTCGTCCTGCGCAATCCCGCGACCAACGTTTATGACACGATCACAGCTTACAAGGCTGCCTATTTCAAGACGGTCTCTGACCGCATTACGGCAGGGGCGGCAAGCGATTATGAAAAGCTCCGCAGAATTTACGAATATACTGCGTCGAATTTCTACTATGACTCGATCGCGTTTTCCACACACTCCTATCAGTACGCCAACCCGTACGACAATATCTACAATTTTGAAAACGGTCTGAGCAGCGCCAACAGCGTTTACGGCAAGGTGCACACGACCTGCCAGGGTTTTTCGGCGATTTATCTGGCGCTGGCACGCGCGCAGAACATCCCGACGCGCTTTGTCTACGGACACCGTCTCGCGGTGCCTTCCAATGACTGGCTTACCGAGGACAATATTGACGTGCGCGATCACTGGTGGGCGGAATCCTATATAAACGGACGCTGGATCTTCGTTGATCCGACCGTCGGCACGACCAACAAATACAATAAGTCCACCGGCGCGTGGACCTACCATGGTCTGACAAATTACACCTATTTTGACGCTTCCGAGGACCAAGTGGCAACGAGCCATGTTTACATGAACATTTATCCGGACTATCGCTACGGTAAATATCTGGATAACGCTTACGAGGTCCAGACGCTGACTGCTTTCCTCAATCAGACGAACCAGACAAGTTACAAGACCAACGGTGCCCTGATGAACGCGTCCTATGACGCGAATAACAAGGAAACCTGGGGTGACGGCACGAAATCGCACTTCATGACGGACGGCCGCGGCAATACCGCGCAGATTCAGTGGAGCAGCAAGGGCTTTGAAGGCGAAATGAACCTTTCCGGTTTCACGAAGATGACCCTGCTGTCCGCGCATCACAACAAGCTGACAAAGGTCAATCTGTCCGGCAATTCCCTGCTCAAGAATGTCTATCTCAACGACAACGCGCTGGAAAGCCTGAATCTGGCCGATAATCCGCGTCTTTCCTACGTGCGTGTGCAGAACAACCCGATGAAGGATCTGACAATGTATGTGAACGGCAGTAACCGCACCTTCCACGCGCAGGATCACGGGACCTTCTATTTCACCTACGACAAGCGCTACACCAAAACCAGCTTCTCCCTGTACTCCAAACCGGATATCGGCTACAAGCTGCAGGGTGTTTACAGCACCGGTACCGGCAGCCGCCTGTCAACGAAAACAACCTGGCACTTCATGCCGAAGGCTGTCGGTTACGATATTCGTTTCGCGCTCAATCCGGACAGCTTCAAGTATGAGCTGAGCGAAGGCGACAGTTCCAAGACAAAGCTGCCTTATGTACGGGCGGCCGCTAAGCGTCTCGCCGCGCTCGGCTACTACACGCCGACCGGCTACACCTACGGTTCCGGCTACGATTACGGCTACACGCCGCTGACCGCCGGCGAGGAAACTTCTTTCACCGCGGAGCTGCGGAACGCGGTCATCAAGTTCCAAGTCATGAATGATCTGCCAAATAGCGGCATCATTGACGAGGAAAGTTGGTCCGTCCTGTTCAGCGAGACGGCGGCTTCGATGGCAGGCAGTGAGGCCGAGTATCAGCAGATTCTCGCGGACTATGAAGTGCGCAAGCAGGCAGAAGCCGCGGCGCGCGAGACGCTGTCTCAGGTCAGCATCCGGGCGACCTCCAAGGCGGTCAAGGGCGCGATGAAGCTCTCCTGGACCGCGACCGCGCAGTCCGCGGACGGCAGTCAGAGCGCGTTTCAGGCTGATGGATACGAACTTTGGAAATCCACTTCCAAAACCACCGGCTACACCCTGCTCAAAGAATGCCGCGGTTCGGTGTTCAAAAACACCTCGAATATTCAAAAAGGTAAGCGCTTCTACTACAAAGTACGCGCCTACAAGATCGTCGGAGAAAAGAAGATCTACTCCGCCTGGTCAAACGTGACCTACAAGATCGCGAAATAGCGGCAAAAGCAAATAAAAAAAGTGGCTGCGCCACATAAGTGTAGGCAAAAGTTATCTTGCTGCCTG
>ERZ825896.427-NODE-427-length-56392-cov-6.333245_pt1 | contig 56392 bp, 51 predicted proteins | sample MGYA00519858_ERZ825896 | MGnify/ENA primary metagenome ERZ825896 (study PRJEB31778, sample SAMEA3449214) | human gut metagenome | biome: human gut; feature: human-associated habitat; material: faeces | place: United Kingdom | collected 2010/2012 ... | reverse complement strand
AAATAATTTTGCGAATGTTCTATTCCCATAAATACCTCCTTTACAAATTACTATTCTTCGAGAACATTATACCATAACAACTTTTATATATCAATTAGTATTCATAGTCGATTTCTTGAAATTTCACATCTAAATTACTTTCAATATTATCTTTCATTTTTTCAAACATTTCATTATTTTTTTCAATAGCAATACCATTTCTTTTTTTGTTATAACAAGCAATTACAAAATTACCACTTCCTGCATACTGATCTAAAAGAGTTTCATAAGGTTTTGAGATATATTCAATTATCTCTTCAATTAGTTCTACTGGCTTTTCTGCTTCCATTACCTTATCTTTTATATTTTTAGGTTGATAATCAAAAGCAGTTGGTAGCATCCCATTTGTGCCTTTCATATAATAAACATCAAGATTATTTTCTTGTAACATATCTCTAACTTCATAAGATGATTTGCCTTTTATATCTAAATTATTTTCATTTGCTATTGCTAGATTTTTCTTTGCATCTAGTTTTAAACTTCTAGGCTCTCCGTTGCTAAAAATCATAACATCTTCAATATTCTTGCTTTTTCTTCCAGTATTAGATATAAAATTTCCTTTCTTCCATGCAACTTTCGCAAAATATTTGAATCCATTTTCTTGTGCCATTTTCTTAATTTCATATAGATAATCAAAATTAACTTCTGATTCTTCTGGTAGAAATTCAACTAAAAATGCCCCCTCTTTTAATACTCTTTGTTTTTCTTTAAAGTCTTTACTTTCATATCTAAATAATTCAAATGTAGCAAACTTTCTGTTTCCCCCAGTTAATGCTTTTTGTAAATCGTATGGATGGTCTGTTATAATTCCATCAATAGATTTATCTTTTATAATTGATAAATCTCTCCCATCTCCGTTTATCAATAAGCAAGTATTTTCTTTTCCTTCAATTTGACTTGTTACTTTGTAAACACCTCTTGATATTTTAGTAAAAATTCCTTTTTCAACACCTTCATATATTCTTGCTCTTATAGATTCATTATTTACTTGCATATTTTTAATATTCTTCACAAGATTTGTAGCATCTTGTATAGAAAATTTTTCTTCATCTATAAAATATTCAAAGAGATTCATTTGTATTGTATTATCCATAAAGCTATCCCTCCATTTCTATTTCATCTACAGATAAAGATTCATATATTGTAGGAGGAGCATCAATAGACATTGTAGGAGGATTTTTAGAAACAACTTGAATAATATAATCCATTTCTTCATCTTTTAATGCTAGATTTGAAAAGACTTCCCATTTATAACTTGCATCTATATCATTGTACTTTTTTTCTAATGTTGCATATTCTTTTTTGCCGTTCAATGATAGCTCTACATTATAAACTGTAGTGTCATTATAATTTCCAACATATTCAGCAGAGATAACTTGTAAAGAATTATTCTTTCCTATTTCTTTTTGTAATTCATTTATTTTTTGTTTTAGTCTTTCATTTTCTTCTATTAACATTCCTTTTTGCAAAGTATTTATAGACTTTATATTTCTTTCTTTGCCTATTTTCTGTATTTTATTCATACTAATAAAATCTTTTTCTGTTACAATAATATGATCTTGAAGTTGAATATTAAAAACTTTAAGCATTTCATTTGTTACATCTGTTAAATGTAAATCATCTTTACTTGGCTCTAGATTATTTGAAGGATGATTATGTACTAAAATAACTTTATTACTTGCAGAATAAAGAGCAGTTCTTATTATTTCTTTTGAATCTATTACTACATTGCAAGAAGTTCCTATTCCTAATAATGTAATATTTCTAATATTATTTCTGTTGTCTAATCCAATAAATAAAAGATGTTCTCTGATTGCATTTCTAATCTCTTGAACATCTTTTAAATTTACAATATCTGTAGAAGAACCTACTTTTATATCTTCACTAATATTTTTTTTAGGTTTTTCAATAATATCAACATTCATTATACATCACCCCCATTAAATATCTGTATAATCATTATCCATTTCTAATAAAATTTCATCTTTATCTGTTTCAAATACATCAATTATTAATTGATTAAACTTTTCTTTTAACTCTATACTCGTGAAAGTTTTACACAATTTGTCTATATAATCTAATGCAAGTGGTTTAACATTTCCTACCCCATATTTTTTAACAATATTTTTTATATTATCTCTTTCCTCTCCTATTTCACTAAATTCTGTACCATCTTTTGCATAGCAAGTATATTTGTATGTAACTTTGCTCTTATCTTTTATATCTGGATCTAGATATTTTATTGATAATATTTCGTAATTATGTTTTAATCTATCATCATATAACTCATAAAATCCATTTTCTTCACAATATTTATCTATATAGTATTCATTTACAAGTTCTATTCCATCAATATCATTATTGAGTTTCTTTAAAAATTCTATAATACCTTTTTCTGTATAAGGAATTTCAAAAAAATTTGCTCTAATATATTTGCTATATTCTTTTGTTGAGTTCTTATATCTATCTTCTGGAATATCCACCCTATAACACGAATCTATCGAAACATATTGTGGATTAGGATATTTTATATTGTATTCTTTTTGAGTTAATGATGTATGCCTAATGTCAGGACTATATGCACATCCAATTTCTACAGATAGATGCTTATTATCTGATGTAACAACAATCCCTCTTAATCTGCAATTTATAGGAGTTGTATAATCACTCCCCATTTTTACCATTTTGATTTTCATTGTAATCGCCTCCAAATTTCATAATTATAAAAAAAGAGAATGAGTACATAAAAAATACAATACTCATTCTAACTTTAAAATCTTCAAAGCACATTGTTATAGATAGCAAAAATGCTAAAAATATGCTTAATAAAAACACTCTTATTATCTTTTTCATAATGCAACTTACCTCTATTGTTTCAATCTACCAAATCCATAGAAATGCTCACCATTCCACCAGCCATTGTTATATTTTCTAATTCTAACCCCAGATGGATTTCCTCCAGTATCTATAACATATTCATCAGTATCTCCATCTATTGTAAGAGTTCCCATATAAATTCCTATATGTGATATACTTCCAGGCTCTCCAGTATCGTAAGTATCTTTTAAGAAGATTAAATCTCCTGCATTTCTATCATTTACATTTACTGGATAGCAATATCCGTTATATATTCCCTGTGCTCCAGTATTTGGTATTGTTATAATTCCAGTATGTGCAAGACAATGTATAACCCAAGAAGAGCAATCATAGTAATCCATACATTCATCATATTTTAGATTACTGTGATCCATTAAATATCTTGTACCAACATTTTTCAAAAATTCATCATATATAGCTCTTAATTGTTCATCTCCAATGTTTACATTTAAGTAAGCATAAGTTGATTTAAAATCAGAACTAAATAATTCAAAAAATGAATTAGAGTTATATAACAATCTTATTTGTTCTACTTCATCATCTGTAAATGCCTTTTGATTCCAATTTACATTTAATCCTTTTGCAGCTTTATATTGGTTTATAACACTAAAGTTTTTATTACACCAAGATATATAGTCATCTAAAGAAGGATTTTTAACTACTTTCTTTGTGTCAGTAACAGTTTCTTTAATCTTGTTGCCATTTCCATCTACTGCATCTGTTTCTTTCTCATAAGTATAAGTAACATCACTTATTTTTTCATATAATTCTGCTTTTCTAAATTGTTCTAATATTGTTAATTCTGCAAAATCATAAGTCAGATCACCATTCAACATTTGAAGTATTGAAAGTGGAGCTCTCCAGTTTATCATTCCTTTACCTTCGATTGTACCTTCAACTACTTTACCAGAATTGTAATATTCTACAGTAGTTTTGTTATATTCATTTTGCATATTTATCATATAAGTTTCATAATTTTTCTTCGTCTCTTCACTCATTCCAATACCGAAAAAACTACAAAAAGCAGCTATAACAACTATAATAATGATAACCGGTGCAATTTGTGGAAGCATTGAAATAATCATTTCTACTACTTTAGCCATCAATTTTACGAGTAATCTCATAAGTTTTATCATTACATTGGTTGTTTTAGATATTACTTTTTGTCCTAGTTTTTCACTAATCTTTTTACTTATTTTTGTTCCGATTTTCTTTGTAAATTTCTTTGTGTATTTAACAGTTTCTTTTGTAACTTTAATAGATGCTTTCTTTATAGGTTTTGTCATTATTCTAGTCGAAGAACTTTTAAAAGCAGTAGTACCATTTTCATTTAATCCTGCACTTATATCTTTTCCAGTTCTAATTATCCTTTGAGCAGAATTGTTTACAATTTTTGCTCCTTTTATTCCTGTAGATATTCTTTTAGAAGTCTTTAATTTACCATCATTCTTCTCGAGTATTGTTCCATTATTATTGCCTTCTGTTAACTCTGTATTATTATCATTTTCTGATGCAGTTTGTATCTTGTTTGACTTTATTATATTAACTTTGTTATTGCCTTTATTAGTTTGTATTTCATTGTATTGTTTTACTTTTGTAGATATTTCTTTTTCATTTTTGTTAGCAATATCATTTGCTTCTATAGAATTATCTACTCCAGTTTCGATTCTGGAAGTATCAACATCACTTTCAGTTATTTTATTTAATTGTTCTGCATACCACTTATTTATATTTTCTGCACTATCTAATACAAGATTCGTACCTTTATGTGCATAATCTGTATATTTATTAAGTGAATTTGCTATATCTTTACTATTATCATTAGCCATAGTCTATCCTCTATTTACTTGCATATTTGAAGTTTGATTTAGTTCATAAATATAAGAATCTTTTGATACTTGATTTCTAAAGATAACTTTGTCATCTCCATAAACGATAATACCTTGCCCAGATGGTGAATCTGTTACATATCTTGATTCTTCATCACTTATGTCAAAAATCTTACAAATTGGTGGTAAATCTAAAGGTTTTTGTTTTAATATCATAGCAAATTCAGAGTTAGATAATATCTTGCATCCATCCTCATTTTTAATTACATCTGCAATATTTTGTGTAATAATAGTAGGTATTGCGTTCTCTTTTCTTCCAGTCTTATATATTTTTGCAATATATTCACTAGAAAACTTATTTGCAAGTAATATATGAAACTCATCAATAAATATCCAGGTATGTTTTCCTAATGTTTTATTTCTATGAAGTCTATTCATAATATGGTCTAATACAACTAAATATCCTGTTGTTTGTATGCTTGGTGGTAGTTCTGATATATCAAAAGTAATAAAACGATTTTTTATTTCTATATTTGTTTTCTTTGCAAATATATCCATATTTCCTTTGACATATCTCTCAATAATAAGTGCAAGATTTTTTGCTTCGCTTTCTGGCTGTCTTAATAATTCATTGTAGAATTTTTTGAAATCTGGCTCATATTCTTTATTATAATTATGAAGTTTATAATCCTCATAAATATTATTCGTACAACGGTCTGTAAGAGTTTTTTGTTCTCCAGATAATCCATTTACTATTGATTCTATAAAAGCAAGTATAAATTCAGATTTTTCTTTTATTGCTTCTTTATCGTTCTTCGCATATTGTAACGAACTGTCAAATGGATTTATATGTGTATCAGTATTTGTGCTTATATTTAATGCCTGTCCTCCAAATGCTTTAATTAAAGGATAATACTCACCGTTGTGGATCAATTACGCAAATTTCATCCTCTGGATAACGCAATAATACTTGCTCTATAAGTAATTTTATGGAGAATGATTTTCCTGCTCCAGATGTTGCTAAAACACAACCATTTCCATTTAGTAGTTTCTTTCTGTCGCAAAATACTGGATTCTTTGAAACAAGATTTATTCCATAAAAAATAGAATCCTCGTGCATCAAGTCCTTTGTATTGAAAGGAACATTGGTAGCAGTAGATTCCGAAGTTAATGACCTTTGTATTTGTAGTGTGTTCCAACCAAATGGAAGGCAATTTTGCACTCCTTCAAGTTGTTGCCAATCTAAATTATATAGAGAAATTAGATATTCATTTCCAATACTCTTTACTAATTTTGTTGCTTTATTTAGTTCATCAAGTGAACTAGCTTGAATACATATTAAAACATTGTTAGTAAATAACTTTTGTTTTTTCTTTTGAAGTGCATCTCTTAATTCTTGTGCATCACTTATAGCATCTTCTAATTTTTCATCAAGTACAGCTTCATAACTGTAGTTATTTTTATTGGCTTTTTTAATTTTCTCCAATCTTTCTGTTTTCATTCCAGATATTTTCTTATTCACCATTTTGATTACTTTAGCTGGATCTGTAGGTGTAATATTCAAAGTTGTAATAATATTATAGTTAGTTATTGTTGTTATTCTATTATAAAATCTTGGTGTTATAGATTTAGGCAGTTTACTAACATATAGAACACGAATAAATTTATCTTCGCCAATCTTTATATAATTCTTTTCTCTAAAAGATACATCTTGCTTTGGTGCTAAAACATCGTAAATACTCAATTTATTGTCTATTGCATATTTAATAAAATTATCAATTCCATTTTCCTCTGCAAGTTCATTATGAAATATATTATATAAAGAGCCTAATCTTTCTATTATATTTACTCTTTTTATTTTAGACTTTAATTCCTTAAACTTTTCTTCTGCCCTCAACTGATATTGAAGAAATATATCTTGTGCTTCTTTCATACTTTCAGCTTTCGTAGTAATGACTACTTGTCTTTTCTCACATAATATTTCTTCTTTATCACCGATTGCAAGTTCTATAAGAGTATTAAACTCATTTGCAACTTTAGATTCATTTTCATTTAGGTTGTTTTCATTATATATAAATTTTTGCTTATAATCATTAGTCTTTACTGGTGTACCAAAACAAACTACTTGAATATGATCATTATAGTTAAAGGAATGTAAAAATTCAACCCATTTAAGAAAAATATTCTCTTGTTCCTCATAGTTTGCTTTTGCAAAAGAAATGTCTTGGTATTCAAAGCAAACAGAATAATGTGTATCATCTAATTGTATAATTGAATTTTTTTCATTAAAGTCTTTAAAAAATGTATGAATAATTTGTGATGTAGTTTTAGGCTTTGCAACTTTATGTGCTTTTATTTTCTTTGAAAATTCATTAAATATAGTAAATAAAAAAAATTCTTTCTTTTCTTTATTTTTCTTATTTTCTTTTACCTTTTTCAATGTTGTTCCTCCTTATAACTGTCAAGAAGATTGGGAATAAAATACCAATCTCCTTCAACTAATTTTTTAAACATTCCTGTATAGGTTAATTCGCCACAATATGGCTGCTTTTTTATCTTTCTTTTGAATATTGTATAAAACACAACTCTTGTTTCTAAAATAGGATGCTTGTTGTTATAAACTCGCATCCATTTAGCATTATGATTGTTTAGATAATATTCCAATAATGACTTTTCCCATTGACTTAAATTCATCTTATATTACCTCTCTAACAGTTTTAAAAGAGCCTCTTGTTGCTCTTTTGATAGTTTTGATAACTTCTCTGATAGTTCATCTTTTCTTGAATTATTAGATTCATTAATTTCATTTACTTTAATTTCTTTTTCTTCTTTTATAGTTTCTATTTTAGAATATTCTGGATTTATTCCATATTTTTTTCTAGCCTTTTCCAATATCTTGGCTTGTTTTTGTTTTTTCTTCATTTCTCTAATTTCAGCTTTTGTAGTTTTAGAATTATCTGTTTTTGTTGATTTTGTTTTGTGCTTATTTTTCTTTTGATGTTGAAGTTCATACTCACTATCTGTCATATAATGTATTGGCTTTGCAAAAAGAAGATAATGCCTAAACCAAAAAGGCATTATCTTCTCTGCTGGTAGTTCGTGTATTTTGACAAATCCTATAAATCCTAGAACTCCTGCTATTGCAATTACTATATAACTTGTTGCTTCTTCACCAATCTTTTCTTTTAAGATCAGATAAGTGGGAATAACTGCAATTATTATTAGAATTGCAAATATCCATTGTCTAAAATTAAAGAAATATATTTTTTCTTTATAATCCTTTATCTCATCAAATACTGTAATTTCTATATTATCCATTATCAATGACCTCCTGTAAGTTTTTCTGCAAATTGACTTGCGTACTGTATTACTGCCAAATACATTCCGTTAAGGAATAACATTGCAACTATTGTTGATATTGCATTTGTTGAGCCTACTGTACTACTCAATCCTGCAAGTCCAATAGAATAGATATTTGTTGCTAAATATATTATTACTGCTTCTAATCCAACACTTGCTGAAAAAAGGAAGTATTGAATTGCTTTTCCTCTACCTTCATCATCAGCAGCAAGAGCGATTGGTATTGGAGCAAAAGCAAAACATAGTATTAGTTTTACAACTCTCAAAAATATCTGTGTTAGAATCTGTACGATTGTTGTCATAAACGGAATGAATAGTATTAAATACAATCCGATATGTCATAATACTATCTACAAATCCATCTGGTACTGCATCAATTAAAGTGTCTGCAATATTAATTGAAGAATTACTATTACCTATGGCATGTGTAATACTAACAAAAATGTCATTTGTTATATTCATAATACTAGATAAGAAATCGTATCCGTGTTGAATAAAGTATTTAAGTAATAAGAATGAAACAAAAGCCATTACTACTCTTTCCCAACTTATTCTCTCTACTTCCATTGATTTCTTTATCAAGTTAATCATAAAGAAAAGGATTAAAAGACTTAACGCTATTGGAACTATTACATCATTTACTGTTTTTCCAATAGACCAAATATTGATACCTTTTACACTAGAGAAATTCGTTAATTTTTCTATCGTACCTATTAAATTACCACTATCTATATCAATACCGAAAACTGTAAATTTGAAACTATAAAGAAGTCTTATAATTCCATCCAATTATTTGTCCTCCTTCTCTTATAATCCAAATAAATTCTTTGATTGTGCGATTGCAACAAGCATAAATCCTGCCATAAGTGTCATTAAACCTCTTGATTTACCTTCAGCATCTTCTCTTTGCCAACCAAGTGCAAACATAACGCCACCAACAAGAGCAATAACTCCACCAATTTTAGTTAGCCAATCACAAGCAAAATTTATAAATGAATCAATAGATTCTGTGTTTGAAGCTGCAAATACTCTTGTTTCTGCAAGAATCAATGTGCCCATTGCAGTTGTTCCTATAACTGCTACTTTATCTCTTAATTTTCTAAATAAATTTTTAATCTTTTTCATATTTACCTCCAATTAAAAAGAGATAAACCCCTCTTTAATTAGCTAATAATCTAATTTCAAGATTTATCTCTTTTCTTATTTAATTATTTTTTTATTACTAAATCCTCAAATTGGATTACTCCAGTTCGTTTAAGGTCTTTTAAGTCATCCTTATCAACCTCTCTTATTTCTGGCTTTTCAATAGGAATTGCAAATGATAAGCCAGAATCGCATAACATTCTATAGTCTGCGTTTTCACCATATTGCAATTCTTTCTTGTGATTATAGAGTTTTTGAGAATTATTATCTCGTGGCTCATATAATTCAGAATAGTTAGGATGTTCTTTTAAGTTATATAGTTTAGAGTAAAAAGCTCCTATTCCTGCTATAAAAAGTACACAATTACCACTTGGCATCTTTGATAACTCATCTAAAGTTGCTAGTTCTCTACCAACTACATCCCAGTTAGTTGAAGATGATCCCTGTCTAGCATAAGTCCTTCCAGATGACTTTTTATACCAAGTTTTCTTGCCAAGTAGAGCCACTAAATATTCCAAAGTTTCTTTACTCATTCCTCCCATAAAAAGAGTACTGTCACAGCAATCTAAAACAGATTCCCAACTATCTTTATATTTTTGTTTTAATTGACTTAATGATTGCAATCCTACAGTAATTCCAACATTTAATCCTCTCAAATAAGCAAGTTCTTCAACAAATCTTGGAATTTCTCCTAATTGTGCCCACTCGTCCATATAGATTTCTACTGGAGTTGCTAAACTTCCACCACATAATTTTGCATTTTCATCAATAATCTCAAATATTTGTGTGTAAAAAATACTCGCTAAATAGTTAAAAGTATTATTGCTTGGTTTTGTTATTACAAAATAGGCAACTTTACCATTTCCAATAGTTTTATTCGATTCACTATTTATCTGTTTCAATAATGGAGAATTGTCATCCAAAGGCATCCCTATTCTGTTAAGTTCCATAGTATCTGTATCAGTCATATTTGCAATTTCTTTAATATTGAATGAAGCTAATCTTGCAGTTGCAACCATAATAATTGTACTCATCATTTTTGGTGCAGATGCTGCAACTTTAAAATGCTTATATTGTTTTACCCCTATTGCCTCTGGCTCATCTTTTGCCCAAGCATCAAACAACCTATCTAAATTTGATACACCTGTAGAATCTGGATTCGATAAACGAATTAGATTTAAAACTGTTGTAAAATTCTGATGTGCCTTATCATAATGTCTTAATGTATAGTAAAATAAGGCTTGAAGATATATCATTTCTGCTTTTTCCCAGAATGGATCTCCAGAAGTATTTTGTATATTTTCGCTTTTAGTATTTGCCATTATTGTATTTATTAAGCTCATTACATCATCTTCTTGTATTGGATGTTCCTCATCATAATAACCAATATTATTATGACTTTCTTTAATATACATTAGTGGATTGTAGCAATCCGAACAAGACTTATCATCAAGGTTAAGAACTTTTATTGTATAGCCTTTTTTCTTTAATGAATAACCACAATCTCGCAAAAGTTCTCCGTTTAGGATCAGTTACGATTATTGTTCCATTTGCATTTAGAATATTAGGCTTAAAATAATATCTCGACTTACCACTTCCAGGCCTACCTATCAATATAACATGCCTATTCATTTTGCTAATTTTCATATTTTTAGAAATCAATTCTGTCTGTGTTAAAATCATATTATTTTCAAAGTTCTTATCTCTTTTATCTTTTATATCATTTGGAGTTTTCCATTCAGCAGAGCCATAGGTGTTTTCTTGTATATTCTTTTTGTTTTGCATTTTATAAGTTTCGTAAATCATTAAAACAAAAAAAGACACCCCACTAGATACAAGAAAGTTATTTCTTGAAAAATCTATTGGAGTGTTAATCTTATATAATTCATTCAGAGCAATGGTAAAATAATCAAAAGACCAATTTCCATTATTAGCAGACACCAGAGTTGTTACTCTTAACATATAGTAAAATATAATTGCAAAAACTATTACAAATAATACTTTTGAACTCTTTTTATTTCTTTTCACCAGCATATTTGCATCACCTCCCATTTTTTAATAATCTAAATTTATAGAATCTTTTTCTATAAGTTTATCTGGAGTAATTATATGAATATTCTCTCGATTTTTTATTTCATCAAGAGTATAATCATCCCAAGTCCATCCTATAGAGCCAAAATCATATACTTTTTTTGCTCCTTCTTTTGTATTTATGATTTTTTTCTCTGCTATATCTGTTGCAGTAACTATATCATTTTCTAATGTTTTACAAATATAACAATCTGTATATTTATCATATACAATTTGAAAATCTTTTGTAGCAAAATTATTTACAAATAATTCTGCGATACATTTTTCAAAATAAGGTCTAGCCCAACCATTCCAACGCTCATCTTTTATATGATAGCCTTCATAGTATTCACTATTTCCAATGTTAAAATATGCTTTTTCTTGTATCTTATCCATTTTACTCACCTACTTCTTTTTCATCTGCTATATTTATTTCTATATTCTTATCTTCTGTTAGAGTAGGAGAATTAGCAACTTCTTTTTCAAGTTCTTCAAAGATATTATGCTTTTCTAAATCCTCATTTACTACATTCCTTTTTTTTTCCTTTTCTGCAAGTTCTTTTATATCATTTTTAAAAACAGTCCAAACACACTCATTCTCTGTTCTTTTCATAATATAATTTTTACCACTTAATGTTTCATAAGTTTGTCTTTCTTGCTCTCCAAGTTTTGTCTTGAAAGATATTATTTCATCTTGTGAATTGATATTCCATTGCATATTTTTATTATCAGATCCATACACACGAATCTGACCTACATTATTAAATCCAAGTTCCGAATATCTTTCTAAATGTTTATTTTCAAAGTATATACTAGCAATTTTTTTATCTTCATCATTTGTAACAACTTTCATTCCATAAGGAATATCTGCGACTTCTAAATCATCTTTTATACTCATAAAAGCAGAGAAAGGCATAGAGTGAATACAATAGTCTTTCTTAAATTCTTCAACTTCGACTTCACCCATTTCGTGTAAATTTAGACTTTCTGATAAATCTTTCAATTCCTGTGCATTTAAAGTCTGTCCTTTTTCTTTTGTTTCTTCTATTGCAGCTTGTATATTGTCATCAAATAAGTCTTTTGAGATTTTAGTTCTATATTCTATTAAGTCTGCAATTCTATCTCCCATATATCCCTGTTTAGATTTATTGAAATAGATATTATATCTTTTATTCTGATGTGATTTCACTTGCTCTGCTTGTTTCTTTTCATATCTAGCCATAAGTCTATTTATATGCAACACTTTTGCAATTCTAGGAAAATGTGCTTTAAAATCGCTTAAACCTTTTATTCTTCTTGCGTATTTTGTTATTCTTTTTTGTTGAAATAGTGATTTTTTCTTACCAAACTCTGTATTTTCTGTTGATAGTTTTCTTTCACTTGCAACAACTCTAATTCCATCTTTTTGACACTTTTCCATTACTCTTATTGTTTCATCATAGGAAAGATTAGTTATCTTTTCTAATTCTTTTGTTGGTCCATCTTTTTGTACTGCTTTTATGCCTTCAACAAAATAATGATAACTAAATACTGAAAATGGCTTTAAAATATATTTAAAGAAATCCTTTATACCAACTCTTGTAGCTCTTTCTGCACCTTCATAGACTTGTGTTGCATCACTTTTATTAGTAGCTTGCACTTGGAATCACCTCTTTCTCCATTGAAATTTCATATAAATTAAAATATTTATGATAAAAATTATCTAATGTTAATCTATTCATAAATTTTTTAGTTCTAGTATTTTCATCTACTGCATATTCGCTCATATTTGCTGATTTTGATTGTGAATTTAATATTTGTAGTTTTCCATCATCGATTCTATATAATTGTTTTGGAATAAATACTTGTGTTCCACTATCAATAGGCAAATAAATACCTTTAAACGATTCTTTTTCTTTTCCAGATAATTTAATAAATACAGACATATCATTATTATTTTTTACAGTTTCAACTTCTGTCTTTTGTATGTCATCTTGTTCTTTTTGTTTTGTTTTCTCTGGCTTTTTTTCTAATTCTTCTTTCGTTTCTTTCATAATATTTTCTGGTGTTAATCCTAAAATATTTTTATTATTATTGAAAACAAGTAAAGTCTTGTATTTGTCATTATTCACAAATTGTCTAGTCATTGCAGATTTCATATTATCTGGATATGCTAAACCATATCTTACTGCTTCCATAACATTTTCATTTTTAAATCTACTAACTGCCTGTTCTTTTAGTGATTCAACATAAGTTTTAGGAAATAATTTCTCAAATTGCGAAGTATTATTAGCAATAAATAAATCCTCAAACTCATCTGGATTGTTTTCAATATAATCTTTTATATTAGTTTCAAAACTTTCTGCATATTGCTTTAAAACAATATCTTTTTGCTCTACAGATAATTTTATATTTACAACATTTCCTTCTTGATCAAAACTTTTTACATTGTTTAGTAAATTTTCTAGAATAAAAATTTTATCATTTTTAAATTTTATATAATCATCAGATGTATAGATGTACTCATTTACATATCTTGAAATATCTATTGTATTTTCTCCATCTTTTAAATAATTTTCATTATTCAATGTTTCTTCAATTAGTTCTTGTGTAATAGCATTCGTTTCAAGATATTTTTGTAATATTCTATCTTGATGATTAGTCGCATATTTTTTCAAATGATCCATTATATAGTAATAGAAAAATAAGCCTTTATATCTTTCAACTCTGGATTCTTGTTTTACTTCTTTTGGCATAATAATATCTTCAACCTCCTCTACTCTAAAATTGGTTTTATTTGTTACATATTCTTTAAAGCGAAGAATATCTTTTGTATCTTTAATTAAACCATCTCTTTGCATCTTTTTATAAGTATTATAGATATTATCAACATTTAATTCTTTATTTTGTAAATATTGATTTTCAAGTAAAAAAATAAAGGCAGATATTTTTGTTTTATAAACATCTTCCTTTTTTACATTTGCAATTTGTAAATCTCCGAAGTCTTTGTATTTACCTTCTAATTTTGATATATCTAATACATTTACTTCTAGTCCTTCATTTAATAATTCTGGTATAACTCGAATCATTGCATTTTTACCAGCATCATCATTATCAAGGGAAAGAGTAATTTCACACTTTAATTTCTTTAGTAATTCAATTTGTTCTTTTGTTAATGCAGTTCCCATTATCCCTACAGTATTTGCAAATCCCATTGCATTAGCACTTATAACATCCATATATCCTTCGACTACTATCATTTCATAATTTCTAGCAAAAGATTTTGCTTTATGATAATTAAATAGTAATTCACTTTTATTGAATAATGGAGTTGCCATAGTGTTAATATATTTAGGCTTTGCATCTCCTAATACTCTCGCTCCAAATCCAACAGGATTTCCATATTGGTCAAATATAGGAATCATTATTCTATGGCTAAATATATCAATATAATCATTTTTAGATTCCTTTGTAATGCCTACTTCTATTAAATCTTTCATATTGTACTTTGATAATAAATTATTAGTTATATTATCATAAGTAGGATTGAATCCAATATGAAAATTATTGATTATTTGTTCAGATAAGTTTCTACTTTTAAGATAGTCGAGAGTCCTCTCTCCATCTATATTTTTAGTTTTTAAATTATTCTCGCAAATAGTAATTGCATCTTTTAGAATGTTAGATAATGTCTTTTGTTTCTTTTGTTCTTCGGTTAGAGGCATTTTATTGTTTTGTGAAAGGACAATATTCAAATGTTGTATATCTATTGCTTTTTGCATAGCTTCTACTGTGCTTATTGCATTATGATTTATTTCTGTTTCATATTTTTGGATAAATGATACAACATTTCCTCCAGAGCCACAAGCAAAACATTTTGCAATACCTTTGCTAGTGTTTACCATCATAGAAGGATGCGTATCACTATGAAAAGGACAAATACATTTATTTTTAGCAACTTTTAATCCATAATATTCAAGAATATTTATTATATTGGAACTTGATAATATTTCGTCATAAGCACTCATATATCTATGTTTTCCTTGTCTGTTTCAATTTCAATTATTTTATCATTTTCTTTTAGTTGTTCCTTAACATATTCATCATCAAATTCTCGTATCATACTTGGATATTCTAGAAAAATATTTTTATCCTTTTCTCCATCACAATATTGTTCTTCAACATCATCATATTCTTCTCCAATTCTCATATATCTATATGAATATTCTTTGTCACTCAAATGCTGTAATCCTTCCATTATAGCATCCACATCTTCATAATCATTTTCATACCATTTTACATAGTTCCAACCAAAATAACATTGTTTTTTTCCTTCTTGTTTTATATCACAATTTTCTAAAAGATTGTAATCCTCATTGTGCTCTTTTAAATATTTTGTCACAAACTTTTTTAATTCTTCAAATCCCTTTTCGCTTGTTATAATTCTAATATCTGATCTATATCCCATTTGTTTTTCCTCCTTTTCTTCTTTTGTTTGTAAGAGCTTTTAGTTTTTCTATTGTTTCTTCATCTTTAAATTTACAATCTATAACTGGTATTGGCAGATTCTTATGTTCTATATTTTTACAATAAGTACAAACTGCTTCATCTTCTATTTTGCATATTGTATATGAATTTCTATGACTCATTAAACATATTATTATAGTTTGTATTAACTTAAAATCTTGTGGATTATCCCATTTTAAAAAAACTATTCCTCCATAAGTTTGACATGTTTTTTCATTGATTATATTGTCAATTATCTTCTGATTATTAAAAGTTTTTAAACTCCTTATGATATTTCCATATCCTCTTTTAGTAGTAATTATTCTTATTTCTTTTCTCATGTTATTGCTCCATTTCTATTAGTTTTTCTATTTGATTTTCTAATTTTGAGTCATCTTTATTGCTTATAAATAACAAAAAACATTCTTTTTGATTATATATTGTAAGAAGTATTCTTGTATTTTTTCTTAATAATTCTATAAATTCAGCTAATTCTTTTGTTGTATATTGGTCTTTTAATTTAAAGTTTATATATTTTACTACATTAAATGATCTTGTATATCTTCCAGCTGTAGCAAATACTTCTCTCGTTATCATCATGTTTTTATCTATTTGTTCAAAATAAAAATCATCATATAATAAATAATAAGCACCTTCTTTAGCCTTATTCGTCACTAATGCTCTAAAGTCCTCAAAATTATAAATTATATTGCTTCTCATATTTTCCTCTTTTCTCACGAATGAAAAAGAGTGGGAGTTTCACCCACTCAAATTATTCTTCTTTGTATTTTTTTCTTAATATTGTAATGCCTCCAACTATTCCAAGTAGAGAAATTAGTGCTAAACTTCCTAGTAAAATATAATTGCTTTCATTACCTGTTTGAATTGAAGGTAATAGTGAATTATAATAAACAAAACCATATACATTATCTTTTTCTTCTAGTGCTTTACCATCTGCCAAAACACCTTTTTCGTTTATTTCTATTTTTACAACTTGTTCTGAAAGTTTATATCCTAAAGGTGCTTTTATTTCTTTAATGTAATAAGTTCCATATCTTAATCCTTCAAATAATGCAGTACCCTCATATTCGTTTGCCCCTGCTTCTTTAATTAGTTTAGTACAATCTTTATCTTCATAAATTCCAAATATAAATTTATTAGATTTAATATGTTCTTTTGTAGTTTTATCCAACTTTTCAACTCTTACAGATTTTAGAATTGGCATATCCTTCATTATAATTTTCTTTCCATCACCAGCTACAAAATCTATTTCTTCTGCAATTTCATAACCATAAGGTGCAGTAATCTCTTTCATAGTATATTCTTTTCCTTCTGTCAAATAATTAATTTTATGATTTTCTTCTGTAGATACCCATTCATCTATAATGTTTCCTGTTTCTTTTTCAATTATTTGTATTGTTGCACCAGGTAATTCATTAGTTCCTGTTTCATCAACTTTGCTAAATACCATTTCAGTTGGCTTATTTTTACAAGCTATTATTAAAATATCTCCATCTTCTTTAATTTCAACTTTATAAATAGTATTGTTTAAAGTATATCCATCAACTTGTTTAGCTTCTTGAATATAATATGTTCCAAGTTCTAATTCATTGAAAGTTGCAATGCCTTCTTCATTTGTTTTTTCTGTAGTTATTACATTACTCATATCTTCTTTTGTAGAAATATTAAATTCTACATTTTTAAGTTTTATATTTTCATCTAATGTATCAACTTTTTTCACTTGAATTGTACCACGAGCAAGTTCATTGTCTATTTTTCCTTCTTTTCCTATTTGAACTACATATTCTATAATACTTGGTCCTTTATAACTAATTTCAAAATCATATTCTGTTTCATTCAAAATATATTGAGAATTTGTTGCAAGTTCTTTTAGGTAATAAACTCCATTAGGTAAATCTGGCACATTTTCTAATGTTCCTTCTTTTGTTATTCCACTTGTTGCTATCATTGTACCCTTTTCTATTGCTACATTTCCCATGTAATCATAAATATTTTCTCTTGCATAAATACCAAAAACAACGTCTTTATAAGCCTCATTATTTATAAATATTTTTTGTTCTTCTAGTATCTTTGTCATATCAATATTAACTTTTGCTCTTATATTTGTTAATGTTGATTCTATTATTTGTACTTCTTTTACTTGTGTATTTTCAATAGTAAAATAGTGTTTATTTGTATCAGCAACATAACCATGAGGCACTTTTGTTTCTAAATAATAATAACTTCCAACTGGTAGTTCTTTGCTTAATACTGCTTCCCAATCACTTTCTAATGTCTGTACTTTTTCGCCTTTTTTATAGTATGTTGTATTTCCTATGGTTATATCTTCGTTAGCATATATCGTAATTTCAGCATTTAATAAATTTGATTTATTCCATATTGGCGATTCCGTTTTTCCAAATTCATTTTGTCCTATTATTGTTTGGTTAAAAATTTCTCCATATTTGTTAAATTTAAGTTTTCCTAAAACTAACTCATCTTTCATAATTACAGATTGAATTTCACCAGTATCATTAATAGTAAATTCTACATTATCAGATATTGTGAATCCATAAGGTGCAGATGTTTCTTTTAATACATAAGTTTTACGAACTTCTAACCCTTTTATTAAATGAGGTTCTTTAGTTGAAATCCAAGTATCAAAAATTGCTCCTGGATTATCTTTTTCATACACAGTTAAACAAGCTCCTTCAATTTCTGTTGAATCAGTAATATCTTGCTTTGAAACTTCTACCTTTATTATCTTATTTTTAAACTCATATTCTAAATCAACAATTTTGGTATCTTGTCCTCTATAAGTTGCATCAACTTTTATTGTTTCATTACTTGAAGCATATCCAATTGGTGCTTGAATTTCTTTTATTTCAAAATTAGTTAAAGGTAAATCAGAAGTAAAGTGAACTTTTCCTTCTGTATCACTTGTTGCACTTTCAATTAGTGTACCTGCTTTTACCACTATTTCATCTTTATAATTTTTAATTTCCTCTTTAGCATATAATCCAAATGTTGCTCCTAAAAGTCCAACATCATTTTCTGCATCTTTTTTGTAAACATTAATTTCTACTTTTTGCCTTTCGTTGGTAAATGAAGTATTGTCAAATACTATGGCTGTATTTTGATCTTTATATTTTAAAGATACATTTTTAACTTCATCACTTAAAACAAATCCTTCTGGTGCATTTACCTCTTTTACAGAATATTCGCCTAAAGGTAACTCTTTTGATGTTCCTTTTCCATCTAATTTTGTTATGATAGTATCAACAACAGTTCCTTTTTTGTAAATGATTGTCCCATCATTTGATGGATCATATATATCTTCTCTTGCAAATACTTCATATTTTGCATTAGCAAGTCCCTTCTCTTCGTAAACAAATTTTCCATCCTTAAAATCTGTCAAAACTTCACCACATTTTTCTACAGTAATTTTTCCTTTTACAGATGTATCCTTTTGATCAACTGTAATAACAGATGTTTTTCCATCTGGTAATGTTTCATAGGCTGAGCTTGATGAAATTTTAAATTTTACAGGTTGAGAACTAATTAAATATCCTTTTGGTCCTTTAATCTCCTCTAGTTGATAATTTCCTACATTTAATTTATCTCCAGTCATTACTGTACCAGTTTCATTAGTTGTCCATGTACTTACATAGTGTGGTAATGGATTCCATTCCCAATATCCAAAATATTCGTTAGTATCTAAATTTTTAATTTTAAATGATGCACCCTCTATTTTTACAACCTTTTCTGTTTCTGCATCTTTCTTTACTATTGCTAAAACAGATGTGAAACTTGTATCATTAAATACTCTCCAAGTTTGAGGTTTATCACTATCTTCTGAAATAACTATTTTAAAGTCCTCTACTTTGTATTTATCTTCTGGAACTAAAGTTTCTCTTACAACATAAGTTCCAAAAGGAAGTCTATCACTTATTGCATATCCCTTTGAATCTGTTTTTAATATTGATGCAGTTTCACCATTTGCATTTTTGGTAATTGGTGCAGCATCCCAAGATCCGTATTTTTCAATATCTTTTTGTGCTTTTATTGTAAATTCTGCACTAGGCAATAATTCTGCTTCACCAGCTTCATCGCTTGAAATCTTTATAATTTGAAATGCTTGTGAAATTACTCTTTCCTTTACAGTTACATGTTTAGTAACTACTTTAACATTTTGATTTTCATAAGTTAAATCAAAATTATATTTTGTATTATCTAGATTATATCCTCGACTTGGTTTTATTTCTTTTATATAATATTCTCCAAGATACAAATTACTCATTGTAGCATTTGATTCTTTATTAGTTGTCATTTCTGCTACTTTCACATCTGTGTTATATATCATAGTATCATCTGCTGGATCAAGTATAGGTGTTCTTGCATAAATTCCATAAATAGCACCCTCAAGAGTTGCTTCTCCTTGTGCTTGTTTTCCTGTTTTAGTATCTTCTTTAGATATTGTTACACTACCTTTTACACGAGTATTTACGATAGTAATTTGATATGTTTTTCCATCTTCGACAACACCAATATTTTCACTAACTTCAACTTTAATAGTATATTTATTGGGTGCTGTTGATTCTTTTACATAGTAAGTACCATAATCTAATAATTCAGATGTAGCAATACCTTTTTCATTTGTAGTTATAGATGCTACTTTTTTATTATTAGAATCAGAAATATCAAAAATTGTTCCTGCTTTATTTACAACTTTGTTTGTTTCAGCATCTTTTTTGACTACTTGAATACGCCCTTGTTTCCACTTGTTAGTTGCTTCAAAAGATGTTGTTTGTGCTGTTTTCACAATTGCACTTCTTATGGTTGTATCTAATACTAAATGTTTAGGTACATCAGTTTCTTGAATATATACAGTACCTGGTCTTAATTCATCAACTAATACCTTTCCATTAGAACCTGTTGTATATGTTCCTATTGGATTAGACATATCTGCATTGTAACTTATTTTAAATTTTGTATCTGGCACATAATTTCCTTTATTGTCTTTTTTTCCAATATCTAATTTTCCAAATAAGTTAATTTTCAAACTCATTGCCATAGGTACTGGATCATTATAGTGTAAAGCCATTAATTGATTTTGAACTCCAGTTTTAAAAGAAAAATATACTGTTGTGTCCTGATCTTTTGACTCTTCTTTTACTAACCCCCAACTTTGAAATAGGTTATCAGAAATATTTAATCTTTCTACTGTACAGTTTTCTGATACTGAAATTGTTAATGTGTTTTCTCCTTTATTATGTTGAAATCTCACATTATCTTTTGTATTATCTATACTTGAATAATCTGCTAATACTCCATTTGTATCATTTAAAACCTTAGTTTCACCAGCATTTATTTCAATAGTTGTTGCATCAAAACTAGGTCTTTTTTGCATATTATTTATTTTATTATTTATATCGTTTTTAAATGCTACATAGTTTGCTTGAACTGTTGAATCTCTAAATGTAGCATTTGATTGTCCTAAAGTTTCCCAAATGTATTGTTGAGTAAAAACATAGGCTTGCTTTACCCATTTCATATCATTTGCAAGTATTCCTCCATCTACTACATAACCCCCATTGTCCTTATACCAACCAAAATAAGCAATCTTACAAGCTCTTTTTATTGTAGCATCTGTAGGTGTATAATAATTCCCATTATAAGAACTTCCTGTTTTGAAATCTACCCCGTGTTCAGCACAAAAAACGGTATATCTTTCTCCAGTAGTATTGTTTATCAATCTTCTAATTAAAACGCCAGTTGAACCTGCTGCATGATCTGTAGTTAACATTCCAGAAGCATATTGTCCTCCTGCAAAAGTTCCACTTCCAGAAACTGCAAATACAGGACTGATATTTGTTAACATTGTAATAATTAATAGTAACATAGCAATTACTTTTTTATTTAACATATATTTTTTCATAATTTTCACTTTCAAAATCTCCTTTTCCTAAAAATTCACAAAAAAAATAAAGGGTATAAGATTAAGTTCCCTTTAATAAAAAATTACTCTCATTCCCAAATAAACACCTTCATTGTCTTTTATTGGAACACATTCTCCTCTTGCATTAAATGATTTTAAATATCTCTGTGCAGCTTGAGTTACGTTTTCCATTGTGTATCCATCTGTAAATAAAAAATCTTTATTTGTTGGCTTTGCTTTTGTATTTTTATTGTTATTTGATATGTTAATATTCTGTGTATTTTTTTTATTCTCCTCTTTTGAATCTTGCTTAGTATCTTCTTTTACAATCAAACTTGTGTTATCTTCTGTTTTTTCAGTATTTTCTACAATAATTTTATTTTCAGTATTTAAATTTGTTTCTTCTATACTATTTTCATTAGAAACATTTTCTTCAACATTTGATTCAATATAATTTTGTTCATTATTTGTATTTTTTTTATATTTTTCATAAAGTCCATATAACAAAACACTTGTTATAATAGAAACTACTATCGTTAAGAAAATTATTTTCTTTTTTCTTACATCCTTTAAATAAAGTTCTAATATTTTTTTATCTTGATCATTCATCTTTGGTTACCTCTTTAGGTTTTGTAAGTTCTGTAAATTTCTTTTCTATTTTTTCATAATCCCTTTTTATTGCAGTATAATCTTTTATCTCTATTTCAATGTCATTAATTTTCTTTTGAATTTTAGATTGTTCATCTATAAATTTGATTTTATCTGCATTTAACTTTTCAATTTTTTTTAATACCTTTTTTAACATTACTTTTCCTCCCATAAAAAAAGAGCCAAGAGCTGATTCTTGACCTTTATATAGTTTCATTTATCTGTAATAAAAGTTGATAGTCCATTTACCACAATACATACAATCCCACACTTCATATCCAGAAGGACAATTTTTATAATAAGTATCATTATCTATTTCGTTATTTTCCCATTTCTCTCCCCAATATTTTATTTGTTGATTATAATAAGCAATAGCCTCACCTTTAGAATTATACCATTTTCCAGAATTTCCAACATCCATTCCATGATTGTTGTTATTAGTACATCTTTCAACTTTAGTTTCAGTTTTAGTTTCTTCTTGTTGTTCATTTTTACTACTTGTTGATTGAGTGGTAGATTTAGCTTCCGGAGTATTAGTATTCACTGTTGTTTTACTTGTGTCTTGCATTACATTTTCTTTCTTTGACGTACTTAAATTATTTGATGAATTACTCTTTGCCTGTGTAGTTGTCGATGTAGTTTTTGTGGGTGTTTGTGTTTCTTGTTTTTTCTCAACTTTTTCTACACTTTCATTATCTGTTTCTGTAATTGTTTTTTCTTCTTTTTCTTCAATTACATTATCGTCAGTTTCATTCATTGCTATATTGGTATCACTTGTAATAGAACTTATTGTATTTTCTAACACAGTAGTTGTTTCGTTTGATTTTTCTAATTCTTCTTTATTTTCATTTTTGTGTGTTATAAAATATGTGATTCCTATAATTCCTAAAGCTAATAAGATAAAAATTACTATTATTATAAGGATTTTATTTTTTTCCATGATAAATGCCTCCTACAATAATAATAACTCTAATTTTAAAATTTGTCAGCTCTTTTTTCCAATTTATTCTAAATTGGATTCAAACTAGCAATAATATAATATCTCTGATCAGTAGGTCTTGTTTTTGCATTTAAATAAGAACAAGTAGATAATTTTACTATTTTATTTATGTTTTCATTATATTCAATTTTATACTTGCTGATATTTTTATAATATTTTACTCTTTCATCAAAATTTAACAATTTTAAATTCTGCATTTCTTCATTTACTCCTATTGAATATACACTAAATATTGTTGCTTCATAGTTTTTATCTACTGTATATATTTTATATTTAGAATGTAAATCAAGAAATTCTTTGTTTAGATATTTTCCTAAATTTGAAAACATACTACCATTTTTCATATTATGTCCATATACGATAGTTTCGTCATCTTTAAATGGAAATATATTGGTTGTAAATATTGCTCCATTACTATTGTATTTCTTATCAAATGAGTGTTTCAAATAATAATTATTTTCATTCTTAATAATAGGATAATTTATATTTGTACCTTCTATTTCTATCCAAGCAATTATATCTTCATTAATTGATTTCAGATAATTCCAATCTATGTATTTTTCTTTTGATGCTTCTTTTATTTCAATAGTTTCTTCAATTAACTCTTCTGTAGCTTCATTGTTTTTTCTTAATTCATTCATATCTTTTAGTAAAATATAAGAAGATATTAAAAATATAAAGACAAATACAAAAACTAGTATTACAATAGAAATTTTTTTACATTTCATATTCTTTTTCTTCCTTTTGTTGCCTTAATTTTTCTTCTTGTAGTTCAATTTCATCATAAGATTCATCTTCTTCTAAATAAATAGAAACCGAATCTTCCATTGATCGACCATCTAAATATCTTTCGTAAAAATCTTCTTTTTCATCTACACAATAATCTTCCAAATCATCTACTTCTTTTTTTATTTCTTTGATCTGTCTTTTTATAAACTTTAATGCTACATCTTTGTTTAAAAATACCTTTACATCAACTGTATTTTCTCCACCTTCAATATATACACTAGAATATATTACTTTGTAAATTTTCATCAAAATTCTCCTTTCTTTCAAATTTTGCTTTATACTTATTTACGAATAAGGCATAGCAAACACCTCCCTCTACTTTATATTAAATTTCTATTTCACTATTATCTGGCATAAAAAAAGAAGGTTTTGTTACTTCCTTCGTTAATTCATTTTCTACGCTTTTATAATAATAGTTAATAAAATTTTCAATTTGATTATCTGTTCCTTTATATTGATTCTCTCTATTTTTGCAATCATTATATAATTGAATCAATTTATCTCTACTAACTTTATTAGATAAATAGAATATTTTGTTCCTCACCATCAATGCAATAATATATGTTATATCCTTAATTTTATCTAGGTTTTCTTTAGACATATAATCTATACTATCTTTAGAGTATAACATTTCATATCTTTTTAGAGCTACAATTATTTCATTGTATTCTACATTTATAAATTCTTCTGGAACTTCTTTTTCATTATCTAATATATAATTAAATAATCTATCTATCTTATTATTTATATTATTATCTATTATATTATTATATTGTCCTTTTTGGGACATACCCTCTGTCTTTTCTATCGAATAGGGGTATGTCCTATTTATCGAATAGGGTGTATCATTAGGGTAAATTCTTCTTTGTATAATTTCACCTTTGTCATTCCTAATAATATCTAAACATACAAATCCTAATTCTTTTAAGTGTGATACCCATTTTGAAATAGTATGAGGTTTAGCATTTAACAAATTTCCTAAATAACTATTGGAAGCAAAACAATATCCTTCTTTGTTAGATAAAACTGTTATTATTGCGTATAGTAATTTTTCGTTCGCTTTGATTTTTTCATTAAATAAAACTGTTGCTGGAATGATTGCATAATAGCCAATTCTATTTTCATTGTTCATCTTGAGAATCACTCCTTTTGCCAACAAGAATTATTGCATATAAAATTATTGCAAAATCAGCTCCTAAAATAAAACCTAAAATAAATTTCCACATTTTAATCACCTCTTTACTTGATTTTTCTTTATTTTTTATGTTTTTTTGTCTTTTTTTGCTACTTTTTAAAATAGGGTTAATTTTTAGACCTATTTTAAAATTGGCATTTTTTGCTCTATTTTTTTACTTTTGCCTAAAAAAAATAAACATTACCTTTTTTTCGGTAATGCCTATTAACTGTAGCATTTCATTCAATATAAACATTCATTATTTTGGTTGCACTTTCGTAAACTATTCAGATTAGTAGTCTTATTAGTGCAACATTTGAAACTTTTTTGTCATAAAACCCTATTCAATTCAGTATTTACAAGGTTTTTTTATGTTTTTTCTATTAAAGGTTGCACTTAAATTCTTATTTATCAGCAGCTAAGTCTTCTTGTAAGTTTGCAATTACATCACCTTTACATGCTAAACATGTTGCATCAAATGGTACACCTGCTGCAGATTGTGGATATATATCTACACCATGATCTGTATAATATGCTCCTAATCCTGCTGCTTCTATTTCTTCAATTGATGCATTTTTTGTTAATTGATGAACTATAGTTCCTACCATTTCTAAATGGGCTAATTCTTCTGTTCCAATATCATTTAAAATAGCTTTTGCATTTTGGTCTGGCATACCAAATCTTTGTGATAAATATCTTAAAGATGCTGCAAGTTCTCCATCTGGTCCACCATATTGGCTAATAATTACTTTTGCAAGACGAGGGTCTGCACATTTTATATTTATTGGATATTGTAATACTTTATTATAAGTCCACATAGTTTAGAAATTCCCCCTTTCCCAAGGCCATGGTTCTTCAATCCATCTCCATTTATTACATGGAAATTGAATTGTTAATGGTCCATATACTTTTTGATATTTATCTGTTAATTCTCTATATTCTTTGCAATATTTTCTGTGTAAACAAAGTGCTTTTTGATCATCAACATGTGTGTCTAAATATAATCCAAGCTCTGTTATTGCAAAATTCAAGCTTTTTATTCTTTCCATCATTTCTTCTCTTGTTGCTTGTGATTGATTGCATTCACAATTTTGCATATTGTTACAATTTGTCATATTATCTAATACATTCAAACCATCTGCAGACTGCATATTCCAATTCATATTATTTGAATTATTCATCATCCAATTTCTATTATCTTCCATTATTACAGCCCTCCCCAATTTGATTTGTTGTTTCTAAAAATTCATTTGTTCTCATTGATTGACATGGTGTATATGGGCTTACTAATTCTGGAAATATTGTTCCCATTTTTAGTCCAATTTCTGGTCTAAATGTTTTATCCATATATTGCCAAGGAACATAACTTTGAGCTAACATTGGATTATCTGGAAATACACTCATTTCATATTCTTCATCAAATCCACATTCACAACAGTCTACAGGCTCTTGTTGTTCATAACTACAATTTGTAGAACAGTCATTATTGCATTTATCTTCAATCATATTTGTAGATGTATTCCATGCCTGATTATTCATGCATGAACATCTTTGATATCTACGCGTAAACATATTTTTCCTCCTCTTAATATAATTAAATCAATTTTTGATTTGTCATATTACATAATATGCAAAAAAAGTAGCCTTGCTACAATAATTTGTCTTATTTAGTTGTTTTGACAAATTTGCTTTGGCTACTTTAAATATTTTATTATAAATATTGTTCCTTTATTTAATTCTGAATCCACTTGTATATATCCATTATTACTTTCTATTATTGATTTTGATAAAGCTAAACCTATTCCTACACTATCACTTGATGAATTTTTTCCTTTATAAAATCTTTCAAATATGTGTGGTAAATCTTTTGCATCTATTCCTGTTCCATTATCTTCAATTTTTAATTCTGTATACATATTATTTTGATTATAATTTATATAAATTTTTTTATTTTCATATGAATGTTCTATGCAATTTTTTAATATATTTGTTATTGCTTCAACTTGCCATTTTAAATCACATATTGTTTTTATTGAATCATCTCCTGAAACTATTATTTTTATATTTTTCAATTCACTTAACATTGATACATTTTTTACCGCTTCATTTATTATATCTTTTATAAAAACTTCTTTTTTTATAAATTTTATCGAATTACTGTCTATTTTTGATAATTTCAAAATTGATTCCACTAAAAATTTTATATTCACTATTTCTCTTTTTATATCTTTAATAAAATCTTTTTTTATATCTTCTGGCATATTTTCATCACTTAAAATATTATCTAACATTATTAAAATTGATGTAATTGGTGTCTTTATTTGATGTGATATATCTGATAATGAATCTTTTAATGTGGTTTTATCTTTTTGAGAATTTTCTGCAACTTCTTTTAACATTACCGTTATTTTATATAATTCATTTTTTAATATTGACAATTCATCTTCTGTATTTTCTTCTATATTTAGTCTGTAATTTCCTCTATTGATTTCTTCTATATATTTTGTTATTTCATTAATTTTTTTACTTTTTTATGAAACGATTGAATTTTTGGAGGACATTGTTCTTCTCGATGATGGCTGTGACGGCCTTCGTCGCATGTTCGAGCGATGATTCGGAGGGCTCTGGCGTAGAACCCTCAATTACGGTCAACGGAAAAGAGGCCGTGACGGTTGCTCATGACCTTTCCGCCGGTACGACCGAAGCCGTCGAAGTTGTTTCTGCCGGAAAGTGGACCCTGGTCTCGAAGACCGAGGGCTCGGATACCTGGTGTACTCCCAGCGTGAACGGCGGCAACGGCGGTACGACGCAACTTACCTTTGAGCTGGGAGCCACAAACGAGGCGCGCACGGCTGTCTTCGACCTCTCGGCTACGGGCGAGCTGATGGGCTATCCCATCACCAAGCACGCCACGGTGACCGTGATGCAGAACGGCTCGGGCTCGACCACCGGTGAGACCAACGTGGCCGAGGTTCGTGCGCTGGTTGCAGCGATGAACCCCACGATGACCAAGGTGGACGCTTCGGCCGAGATTCTGGCTCTGGGCGACATCATCGGTGTTATCTCGGGCGACCCGGGCGAGACGCCCAACATGGGCAACAAGTACCTGACGGTCATCCAGGATGTCGACAATGCCGAGAACTCGGGTCTGATGATTAATCACAACAACGTGTCGACCTGGAAGACGGGCCAGTTGCTGAAGATTTCGCTTGCCGGCGCGCAGGTGCAGAAGTACAACGGTACGCTCCAGCTCAGCCTTTCGAACAGCGCTACGGTAACCGTGCTTGAGGAGGGTGTCGAGATTACGCCGGTCGAGCTCGCTTCGCCCGCCGACATCGCCAAGTACGAGTCGCAGCTGGTGACGCTGCCCAACGTGCAGACCGCTTCGGAGTATGCCGAAGGGACTACCTATGCTCAGCAGTACAATGCCAACTTCGTAACCGACAAGGGTGAGTCGTTTGTCGTTCGCACCAACAAGACCGGTAACGAGGGCTTCGGCGCCACCGCTATCTCGAACCTCAGCGGTCCGATTGTCGGCGTGGCCAACTGCTATCAGAGTGATAACGCCGGTGCCGTAACGGTACAGCTCTTCCCGCGCAATGCCGAGGATGTTGCCGGTCTGACGAACCCCCGCTTCACGATTCAGAGCTCGTCGGCTACCATCTCCGAGATTCTTGCCGGCGGCGAGGGTGCCTACAAGGTGGAGAATGCAACGGTGATGGCCGTTACGCAGCGTTCGTTCGTTGCCAAGGATGCTACGGGTGCAATCCTCGTATTCCGCGGCTACAACAAGGAGATTCCCGAGGTGGGCTCGGTTGTTACGCTCGACGGTCAGGTTACGACCTTCAACCAGGCGCTGCAGTTCGACGCTTCGGCTACGGTGACCAAGACCGGTACGACGACCGTTACGGAGCCTTCGGCCACCGAGGTCAACGCTTCGAACATCCAGTCGATTATCGACGCCAACAAGGTTGTCTTCGTGAAGCTGCCGGGTGAGCTCTTCAAGGATAAGGATGGCGACTACTACAACATGACTCTTCCGTTCGACTCCTCGCATACGGGTTCGATTGACGCTCCGGCCGAAAGCCTCAACATCGACAGCTACCTCAATCAGATGGTGGATGCCTACGGCTGGTTCATCTACACGACCGGCAGCGGCGCTCGCTTCACGATTGCCGCCACGAAGCTCGTCTCCAACACCACCACGCCGAGCGTGAAGTTCGACAAGACGTCGCTCTCCTTCGCCGCAACGGGCGCCGAGCCCCAGAAGGTGGGCTTCACCGCTCAGAACATCACGGGCAGCGTCGATATGGACATCGTGGGTACCGATGCCGACAAGTTCAGCATCACCGCGCAGGACGCTTCGTCGGTAACGGTATCGGTTGCCGGTGACAACACCACCGATGCCGCCTTCACGGCCCAGCTGGTTGCCAAGGTCGGCAGCGAGACGCTCGCTACGGTAGAGCTGACGCAGGCCAAGGCTGCCGCTGCAGGAGCCGAGACCATCGAGCTTGATTTCTCGACCTCGTCGTACGACATTCCCGGGTCCAGCAGTGCAACCGAGCAAACCTTCTCTACGGGTGGCTATACCTTCAAGTACTGTTATCTGAAGTACTACACCAATGGCAACTACGTGATGTTCGATGCAAAATCGCATGAGGGCAGCTATCTGACCGTTCCTGCCATTTCGGGCAAGAAACTCGTTAAGGTTACGATTACGAACTGCAAGGGTGCCTCGTCTACGGCTCAGGTCGCAATCTATCCGGAGGACTCTACCACCGCTGTTGCCGGTGGCGAGGCTTCCGAGTGGCCGGAGGATGCTCAGCAGCTTGCATCGGATTTGACCTTTAATCTGACGGGTACCGATGCCGGTGTTGCCTATCGCATCTATGCCATCAAGGGTAAGAATGCACAGGCTGTAAAGGTTGTTCTGGAATACGAGTAACCGCTGCCGGCATTCCATCCGCAGTCGAGGAAACCGACTTTTAAACCAACCACTCTTGGCGGGGGTAACACTCCGCCAAGAGTTTGGTTTCTTTACATGTCTTTTTTCTGAAAATTCATCGGTTTTTTATCATGCTGAAATTCAAACCGGTAATTCTGTCTGTCATCCTGCTGTCGATACTCACGATATTCGTGGGTTGCGGCGACGAGTCGCAGGGCTCCGCCAGTTCGAAAGCCTGGCTCGCGGCCGGAACCGTGAACTGCAACGCCACGACAAACAGCATCCAGACCCAGGGCGACCGGAATCTGACCTGTACGGCAACCATCCTGACGCAGGGCGACACCGAGTGGTGCTCGTTCGACCTTGCCTCCTCCGTTCTGGAGACTACGGTTGCCGTCGGCAAGCCCATCTACATCTACATGAAGAAGAACACCGCCGCGTCGGACCGTGAGGCGACGCTCCGCGTGCTTTTCTCCGACGGCTATACGGCCGATTTCACCTTGACGCAGACCTCGTTCTCCGTCTCGGCCGACTACGACCGCGCCTGGGGCGAACAGCCCCTCTACCGTGCGGAGGCCGATTATGTCTACAAAACCTACTTTACGACCCTGTCGAACGGCAAGCGCGTACGCAACTACTCCATCTGCTACGACCTCGACCGCCACGTCTCGAACTGGGTCGCCTATCCGCAGCATGCGAGCTACTGGACCGGCCGCAGCTACGAGGTCGGCGGTACCACCCAGGGGCGCACCAACGCCTGGGCCTACGACGATACGCAGACCGAATACACCTCGTCGAGCCCCTACTACCGGGTGGTCAGCCGCAACGTGACGCAGCCCGCCATCGCGGAGCAGGACCAGCAGTACATCATCCGCAGCTATGGCCAGGGCGGCTACCAGCGCGGTCACATGCTCTCCTCGGCATCGCGATACAATACCTGGGAGACCAACGCCCAGACCTTCTATGCCACCAACATGATGCCGCAGAACGGCTCGTTCAACGGCGGTTCGTGGGGCAACCTCGAGAACAGCGAGCGCACGTGGGCCGGAACGGGCCGCTACGACACGCTCTACGTCGTGACGGGTGCCAGCTTCAAGAGCTCGAAGAGCATCAGCAACGCCAACGGCCCCATCGCCGTGCCGTCGCACTGCTGGAAGGTGATGGTCCAGGCCCGCAAGGAGTTCCGCGACAAGCCCATCTCGGAGTGTACGGCCGACGAGCTGCGCGCCATCGGCTTCATCTATCCCAACGACGCATCGGCCGACGGCATGACGCTGGGCGACGCCGCACGCTCGGTGCGCGAGGTGGAGGAGTTCACCGGCTTCGAGTTCTTCCACAACCTCTCGGCCGACGGTGCCGCCGTCAAGGAGCGACTCGTGCTGTCGGACTGGGGCATCAGCAACTGATACAACCAATACAGGAGATACGAACCTGAATCGAATCAAACTCAATAGCTTTATGATGAAGAAAATTCTTCTTACAGGACTGTTTGCCGTGCTGCTCGTGGCCGGTTTCGCGCAGAAGCCCTATAAAGTGGTCTTCTACAACTTCGAGAACCTGTTCGATACGATTCCCGACCCCGACGTGCTCGACAAGGAGTTCACGCCCGAGGGGCCGAAGCGCTGGAACACGGCCAAGTACACGCGCAAAATCGGCAACCTGGAGCGCGTGCTCTTCGACATCGCCGCTCAGGACAAGGATTACCCGATTGTCATCGGCGTGTCGGAAATCGAGAACCGTGCGGTGATGGAGGATGTGATTGCCACTCCGAAGCTCGCCCCCGGCAACTACCGGGTCGTACACTACGACTCGCCCGACGCCCGCGGTGTCGATGTGGGCTTCTTCTACCGCCCCGACGTCTTCAAGCTCGAGGGCAGCCAGGCCATCAAGTTCAACATGCCGGGCCGTCCCGACTTCCGTACGCGTGACTTCGTCACGATGTGGGGAACCATCGAGTCGGAGCCCTTCTTCTTCCTGGTGAGCCACTGGCCGTCGCGTCTGGGCGGCAAGGAGGCCTCGGCCTCGCTGCGCATGGCCGCCGCACGGCAGGTGCGCTCGATTGTCGACTCGGTCAAGATGCTCCGTCCCGAGGTGAAGGTGGTCGTCATGGGTGACCTGAACGACGACGCGACGGACGACAGCGTCATCGAGGGTCTGCACGCCAAGGGCAAAATCTCCGACGTGAAGGCGGGCGACATGTTCAACCCCTTCATCGCGCTGCTCAAGGCGGGTTACGGCACGCTGGCCTACCGCGATGCCTGGAACCTCTTCGACAACATCATCGTCTCGGACAACCTCGCCACGGGCTCGACCGGTGCGCTGAAAATCCAGCGCGTGGGCAAGTCGAAGTACTACGGCGGCATCTTCCGCCGCCCCTACATGCTCCAGAAGGAGGGCCAGTACAAGGGCTACCCGCTGCGTACGTTCGTTGGCAACGATTTCCAGGGCGGCTTCAGCGACCACTTCCCCGTCTATATCTACATAGCCAAATAACACTTAACATAACTGTATGAAACTGAAATCTCTACTCTTTCTTCTGCTCGCCGTGACGACCGCTACGGTCTCCTGGGCTCAGGACGGAGGCGTGCGCGGCAAGGTGGTTTCCCGCCTGGGACGCGAGGCGCTGAGCAACGTGAAGGTTACCCTCGAGTCCACGGGCCTGACGGTGACGACGGATGAGAACGGTAACTTCGAAATCGAGAACCTGCCGGCCGGCAACCACCGCATTACGTTCACTACGCCCGACTTCGAGGAGCTCGACATGGTGGTGCGCGTCGGCAATACGGTGAAGGACCTCCAGTCGGTGGTCGTATCGCCCCTGACGAGCCCCGAGGCCTTCGATGACCAGATTTTTGCCGAGCTCGACATGGACAGTTCCTCCTCCGACGAGCAGCCGCTTCCGTCGGCCCTCTCGGCGTCGAAGGATGTCTTTACGAACATCGCCTCGTACCGCTTCAGCGAGATGCGCTTCAACGTGCGCGGCTACGACTCGCAGTATCAGGACATCTATCTGAATGGCATCCGCTTCAACGACGCCATGACGGGCTACGGCCCCTGGTCGCTGTGGAGCGGTCTGAACGATGCGACGCGCAACCAGGAGACCATTTCGGGTCTCGGTTTCACGGACTACGGTCTGGGCGGCATCGCCGGTCAGACGAACATCAACGCCCGCGCCTCTCAGATGCGCAAGGGCCTGCGCGTGAGCGTCTCGAACGCCACGCAGCTCTACCGCTTCCGCGTGATGGTCTCCTACGCCTCGGGTCAGCTTGACAACGGCTGGTCGTACGGCTTCTCGGTCGGCACGCGTCAGGGCGGCAACGGCTATGTGGACGGTGTCTACTACAACTCCTATGCCTACTTCGGTTCGGTCGAGAAGCGCTTCGGCGACAACCACCGTCTGGGTCTGACCATCATGGCCTCGCCCACGGAGCGCGGTGCGCAGCAGGCTTCGACCGAGGAGGCCTACAACCTCTTCGGCAACCACTACTACAACCCCAACGTCGGTTATCAGGACGGCAAGCTGCGCAACTCGCGCATCCGCAACACGCACGAGCCCATCGCCATGCTGACCTACACGTGGGACATCTCGGAGCGGACGCGCCTGTCGGCCGCCACGTCGCTGCGCTTCGGCAAGAACGGCTACTCGGCCCTCTCGTGGAAGGACTCGGGCGACCCGCGCGGTGACTACTACCGTTATCTGCCTTCGTACTTCCTCAACCAGATTGTTCCGGGCGTAACCTCCGACAAGGGCATCTACGACCTGCTGCAGCGCGCCAAGCACGCCGGCGAGGTGTGGACCGGAATGCTCGACTTCGACCGCTTCTACCGCGACAACCAGTATGTCGACCCGACGCTGGCCCAGTATGCCGGTGAGAACCAGCGCCGCTCGAACATCATCATCGAGGAGCGCCACACCGACCAGCTCGACTACAACTTCGCGGCCAACGTCGCCCACCAAATCAACAACAAGATGCGCATCGTCGGCGGAGTCAACCTGCGTGCCAACCGGACGTGGTACTACGACGAAATCAAGGACCTGCTGGGCGGCGACTACTGGTACGACATCGACAAGTTCGCCGAGCGTGACCAGGGTCAGGACCCCGTCAACTACCAGAACGACCTGGACTACTACCTCCAGAACGGCCATGCCCGCATCGTGCGTGAAGGCGACAAGTTCAACTACAACTACCGCGCGCACCTGCTCGAAGGGAGCGCCTGGGCCTTCTACAACTACGCAACGGGCGGCTTCTCGATGAACATCGGCGGTGAGGTCGGCTATTCGTCGATGTACCGCGAGGGTCTGTGGCGCAAGGGCCTCTTCGCCGACAACTCGTACGGCGACTCGAAGAAGCTCGGCTACCTGACCTACAACCTCAAGGGCAACTTCGGCTACAAGTTCTCGGGCGCCCACTCGCTCGAGGCCAGCATCGTCTACATGCAGAACGCCCCGAAGTTCGTCAACTCGTTCGTATCGCCGCGTACGCGCAACACCACCACGCCGGGTCTGACGGCCGAGAACGTGCTGGGTCTCGACCTGACCTACAACCTCAACCTGCCCTACATCAAGGCTCGTCTGTCGGGTTACTACACCGAGATGACCAACCAGGCGAAGGTCATTTCGTTCTACGACGACCTGCGCCACTCCTACACCAACTTCGCCATGAGCGGCATCGACAAGCGCTACTACGGCGTCGAGCTGGGTGTGTCGGTTCCCATCTGGAACGGCCTTTCGGTAGTGGGCGCCCTGAGCTGGGGTGACTACACCTATACGTCGGACCCCAACTTCGTGCAGACCATCGACAACAGCGAGGAGGTGGTCAAGAACGACCGCGTACACTGGGAGGGGATGCATGTGGAGAGCTCGCCGCAGCTGGCCGCCAACATCGGCCTTGACTTCCGCGGCCCGCGCAACTGGTTCGCATCGGTCAACTTCAACTACTACGACAAGGTTTACCTCTCGATGAACCCGCTCTACCGTACGTCGACCGTCATCCGCAGCTACCTCGACGTGCTCTCTTCGTCCTCTTCGTCGGTCGAGGAGCAGGTAGCCGCCGTGCAGGCCATCCGTACGATGCAGAAGCAGGAGAAGTTCGACCCGGCCTTCACGCTGAGCGCCAGCATCGGCAAGAACTGGTACATCCACCGTCAGTACATGCTCGGCTTCAGCCTCGAGGTGAAGAACCTGCTCAACGACCAGGACATCCGTACGGGCGGTTACGAGCAGATGCGACTCAACCGCGTCCGCACCGACAAGGGTACGCAGTACAAGCGTTTCGACTCGAAGTACTTCTACATGCTCGGTACGACCTACTACCTGAATGTATATTTCCGTTTCTAATCCGAAAATAAGCATCAATGAAAAGCGTTAAGATATTTCTGGCTGCGGCCGTCGCTCTGCTGACCGTCGGCTGCTACAACGACTTCGACACGCCGAAGATAAAGGTGTGGCAGGAGGACGAGGTGGCGGGCATGGGTCTGACCCATATCTCGATTCTCGACCTCAAGAAGGAGTTTGTCAATCGTTTCGGTTCCCTCTCGGGTACGGGTCAAAACACGAGCTGGGACGACACCAAGGCGCTCAAGCTGGGCGAGGCCTACGCGGGCGAAGATGAGTTCGAGAGCGCGGGAACCGCATTCTGGCCCGAGGCTGCCAACTACTACATCAAGGGCAAGGTGATTTCGAGCGACGAGCAGGGCAACATCTACAAGTCGCTCTACATCTACGACGGTACGGCCGCCATCGAGCTCAAGCTCAGCGGCACGCTCTACACGACCTACAAGCTCAACCTCGATACGAAGGAGAGCACCTGGGTCTATGTCCTGCTGCGCGACCTCTACCTGGGCAACTACCGCATGATGCTCTCGCTGGGCGACGCTCCGTCGGACTCCTACAACGTCGTGCAGGAGCATAAGTTCTATGCCAACTCGAACCTCGAACTGGCTGCCGACATCGACGCTCACGTGCTGCCGGGCGAGCCCTGCAAGCTCGAGGACGGGGACATCCTCGAGGTGAACAGCAGCAACTACACGACGCTGGTGACCGACGAGGAGTCGGCGCTGAAGAATCTGGGCCGTCTGGTCCGCTTCTCGAACATCACGGTCCGCTATGCCGGCGTGAAGAACCAGAACGGCGAGGTTCCGACGGCCATGAAGAACGGTACCTACGATAACAGCTATCCGACGTGGACCTGCACCGACGTGCGTCCCGTGCTGTTCCAGCCCTGGTACCGCTGGGCCTACAGCGTCAACAACGAGAAGCTCTACGCCTCGGTGCTCATCTCCTACAATCCCCAGGCGACCTATACCTCCGACCCGGGTGTCTATACGGTGCGCACGAGCGGCTATTCGCGCTTTGCCATGAAGCCGATTCCGAAGGACGGCGCCGTGGGCAACGTGCTGGGTCTCTTTGCCGTCTATTCGAAGCAGAGCACCTATTCGGGCGGGTCGCGCGACTATGCCCAGTATCAGATTACGGTAAGCCGTATCGAGGACCTCGACTTCAAGGCCGAGGACCTGCTCAGCGAGGAGTGGATTGAGGCCAATACGCCGGCCGAGTCCTACGACCCGCCCGTAGCGGACGATACGGGCGACGACCTCGAGTAGAGGCGGCGCATCCGTTCCATGGGGCGGCATCCGGCAGCGGATGCCGCTCTTTTTTTGTGCGTGTTCGGGCGATGGGTCGGTTGTGCGTATTTGGGCGATGGGAGCCGGTGCCCGGCCCTGCGGGGGGCCTCTTCGGCCCTTCCGGAAGAGAGCAGGAGCGGGCGGAGCGGGGCAGAAACAGGCCGCGTGGTGGTGCAGGCGAGGGGAAGTTGGCAGAGGTATGGAGCGAGGGGTGGTGGAGGGCAGCAGGACGATGCGCGGAGGGGGTGGCGTCGCGGCGGAGAGGGGGCGGAAGTTGGCGGAGGGGTGTTGCGGGTGAGCATGCGGCTCGGGGGCATTGTCTGACCGGAATTGAGCCCTTGCGGGGAAGTACGACATCGTTTTCGGTTACTTCCGGCGCTCGTTCCCCGGCGGCCTTCCGCCCCCGCTGGCCTCTCTCCGCTCCTTTAATCGCTTCCGCTCCTGTTCCCGCCCCGGCGCTCGTCCCCCGGCTTCCCGCCCCCGCTGGCCTGTCTCCGCTCCTGTCCCCGCCCCGGCGCTCTTTCTCCGGCACGTTCCCGTTCCCGCTCCCGGCGCGTCCCTGTCCCCGCTCCCGGCTCCTGTCCCCGCTGCATTCAGGCCGGCCCCTGCTGCCGTATCTGCGCAAAAAAAACTCCGGGCCCCCCAAAAGAGGGGTCCGGAGTTGAGTTCCGAAGTGCTCGGGAGGCTGCCTCCCCAAGCATGCGGTGGATTACTTCTCTTCGGCAGGAGCCGGGCGCATGATGACCTTCACCAGGTTGCCGTCCTCAAGCACCTTGCGGGCCATGGCCTGCACGTCGGCGTTGGTCAGAGCCTCCACCGCGCTCTTGTATTCGCGGACGAAGTCCAGACCGCTGCCGTACTTCGACTGGAGGTAACCCACCCAGCTGCCGTTCTGCTCGAGCGTGTTCTGCCAGTTCTTGAGCAGGAACTCGCGCGTCTTCTCGATATCCTCGGTCAGCGGGCCGTTGTCGGCAATCTGCCGGAGCTCCTTCATCACAATCTCGCGCAGCTCGTCGGCCATCTCCTCGTTGGTGTCGAAGCCGATGTGCATCTCGTAGCGCTCGGCCGGGATGTAGTCGGTCGTGCCGTAGACCTGCACGCCGTAGGTGCCGCCCTTCTCCTCGCGAATCGAGACGAGGTAGCGTGCGTTGAGCGCCTGCGTGAGGAACGTCAGCGCCAGCTTGTTCTTGAAGGTGTAGGGCATATCACCCGAGAAGAGGTAGTGCACGTTGACCTTCGGCTGCTGCATCGCCACGCGGAAGTCCTCCGTCACGTCGCCCTTGACCACCGAAGCCTTGTCGTCGACGAAGTTCGTCTTCTTCGAGGCGGGAATCGAACCGATGTACTTCTCGACCAGCGGCTTGAGCGTCTCCAGGTCGACGTTGCCCACGAAGATGAAGGTGAAGCTGTTGGCATTGGGGTAGAGCTTCTCGTAGATGGCGGGCAGCTTCGCGAAGTCGAACTTCGAGACGAGCTCCTGCGAAATCATCTGACGGCGCGGGTTGTTGCTGTAGCTTACCTCGAGGAAGCGCTTCTGGGCCAGGTAGTCGGGGTTCGACTCCACGTTGGCCAGCTGTGCGTTGAGCGTGTTGATGAGCGTGTTGTAGTCGTTCTGGTCGAAGCGCGGCGAGGTGAAGTCGAGGTAGAGCAGCTGGAGCATCGTCTCGAGGTCCTTGGGCGAGCAGCTGCCGTTGATGGTGCTGGCGTACTCCGAGGTGTTGTTCTGCACCGAAGCCGACTTGCCCGAGAGCTGCTTGCGGAGCTCCGTGGCCGAGAAGCGGCCGATACCCGACATGGCGTTGATGCTCGGCATCATCTCACCCATGTAGTACTCCTCGTCGCTCAGCAGCGAGAGACCTCCCTTGGCGGTGGCGCTCATGCGCACCTCGTCGGCCTTGAACGTCGTGGGCTTCACGACGATGCGCGTGCCGTTGGCCAGCGTCCACTCGGTGGTGCCCAGTGTCTGGTCGGTCGTCGTCTTCTTGACGGGCGAACCCTTCAGCTTGGTTCCCTCGGGAATCAGCGGCTCCTTGACCACGTTGTCCTCATAGGCCTCGACCTCCGACGAGATGACCTTGTCGCGGATGGCCAGCAGCTCTTCGGCCGTCGGGTTGGTGATGCCCTCCTTCTCGGGCGCCGTGACGAAGATGACCTGGTTGGTCGGGGTGATGAACTGCTGTGCCACGGCATTCACGGCGTCGACCGTGATGTTGCGGATGAGCATGCTGTCGAGCTGCCACTCGGTCTTGGCGTCGGGTACGGGCGAATTCCTGCGGTAGTTGGCCAGATACTCCTCGACATACTCCTCGTTGGTGCGGTCGTTGCGGTTGGCGTAGCTGCGCTCGGCGTCGCGCATCAGGGTCTCCTGGGCGCGCTCGAACTCACCCTGCGTGAAGCCGTAGCGGCGCATCTTCTCCAGCTCGGTATAGAGCGCTTCGAAGCCGCGGGCCAGTGCTCCGTCCTGCGTTGCGGCGGTGAAAATCGTGGCGTCGAGCGTCGGGATGACGCCTACCTCGCCCGAGCCCATGCCGGCGCCGAGGAACGGTGCGTCGGGCTTCATGCGGAGCTCCTCAAGACGGGCGTTCTCCATGACCGTCATGTAGGAGTTGATGACGTCCAGCATCTCGGCCTGCACGGTGTTGTTCATCACCTCGGGCAGTGCGCGGCGCTTGATGAAGAGCTGTACGCGCGAACCCTGCATCTCGGGGTCGGTGAAGATGCTGACGATGGGCTCCTCGTTGTCGGGAACGACAATCTCGGCCTTCTTCGGGGCGTCGGCCGCCGGAGCCGGGATGTCGGCCATCAGCGTCTTGATTTTCTGCTCGATGGCGTCGACGTCCACGTCACCCACGACAATCACGGCCTGGTAGTCGGGACGGTACCACGAGGTGTAGAACTTCTCCAGCTCGTCGTGGTGGAAGTTCTTCAGCCCGTCGAGGTAGCCAATCAGGTTGCGGTGCTCGTAGAGCGTACCCTTGCCCAGCGCCTGGAGCATGCTCATGGTCGAACGCCACGAGGCGCCGTCGCGCGTACGCAGCTCCTCCATGATGACGCCGCGCTCCGAGTCAATCTCCTCGGGACGCAGGGCGATGAAGTGCGACCAGTCGTGCAGGACGAGCAGGGCGCTGTCGATGACGCCCTGACGCTGGGTCGGCACGTCCGAGATGTTGTAGCAGGTGTAGTCCCAGGTCGTTCCGGCGTTGAGGTTGTAGCCGAACTTCACGCCGACGGTCTCCAGATACTCAATCATCTGTTTGCCGGGCAGGTTTTTCGTGCCGTTGAAGGCCATGTGCTCGAGGAAGTGTGCCAGACCCTGCTGCGAGTCCTCCTCCTGGATGGCGCCCACGTCGTGGAGTATGTAGAAATCGGCCTGATTCTTCGGCTTTTCGTTGTGCCGGATGTAGTAGGTCATGCCGTTGTCCAGCTTGCCCGTGCGCAGCTCGGGGTCGGCCGGAATCGGAGTCATGGGCCCCTGGGCCATGACGCTCGCCGTTGCCGTCAGGGCGACGAGGAGCATTGTCAGTTTTTTCATAGTGTTGGTATTAAGTGGTTTTTCGTCTGTTTCGTTGCAGGCCGCAGCTGCGGCGTCTTACTCGTTCGGGGCCGGTTCGGGGCGGTATTCGATGATGTCGCCCGGCTGGCACTCCAGCTCGCGGCAAATCGCCTCGAGCGTCGAGAAGCGGACGGCCTTGGCCTTGCCGTTCTTGAGAATCGAAAGATTGGCCGGCGTGATGTCCACCCGTTCGGCAAGCTCTCCGAGCGAGATTTTGCGCTTGGCCATCATGACATCAATATTGATGATTATCGCCATACCCCCCCCCTTGTGTTATTCGTATATATATCCGTGAAAATCATTTTCTTGCGTGCGGTTAGATGGTCAGTTTCTGCTCCTCGCTCAGCTGCGTGCCCACCACGAGCACCTCGGCCATGAAGAGCATCAGGATGCCGACGATGATGTTCCAGTAGTTGAGCGGGAAGGTGGTGTCGACCTGCAGCGCCGAACCCTGAAGCAGCGTGGCGGCCTCGCGGATGTTGATGTACTTCATGAACGACTCGCTCAGCGCGGCCACGAGCATCAGGATGCCGATGGCGCGCGTGCGGCCGATGTTGCCGTGGCGCAGCGGCTGCTCGTCGCGGATGGACTTGCGCAGCGAGTTGATGATGAGGGCGATGAGGATGAAGACCGCCAGATAGGCTACCCCCGTGAGCATCGAGAGGAGGTAGGCGAAGCCGTTGTTGGCCATCACCTTGAGGGTGTTCGAGACCGTGTACTTCTCGGGCACGGTGACGCGCAGCCGGACGTTGTCCACCGAGACGGAGGTGTTCGCACCGACCCCCTCGACGGCGGGCAGCTCCGAGCCCGAGGCGCGCAGCGGTGCGTAGACGTAGTAGGTGCGCACGTCGCCCTGCGTGAAGTCGGTATCCATCGTCTGCTGTGCCTCGCGCCAGCCCGACGAGAAGCTCGGGGCGATGGTCGAAAGGAAGCCGATGACCAGCGCCACGAAGTAGAAGACGTAGATAATCATCAGATGCTTGTAGAGTCGTCGCTTGTTCTGCATGTGCGGTACGTGTGTGGGTTTCTTTTTTGCAAATGTACAATTAGTTTTTTGAAAAACAAATAATATTTATCGTTTTTCGATAATTTTTGTCGTCCGGAGCTCCTGTCCAGGGTGTATGCGGGGAGTCGGTCGACCCTCCGGCCACGGCGGAGGGCGGCCTTCGGCGGTCGATTTTTTTTCGCCGCGGCACGCTTTTTTCGTATCTTTGTTCCGACGTGTGAACCAAAACGCATTCGGACAAATGGGTCAGAAATCCTTCTATTCATATCGGGTCGAGCCTCAGGATGTGGACTTTACCCTGCGGGCGACGCTCCTGGCGCTGGGCGTCTCCATCCTCAACGTGGCGGGTGCCGACGCCCATGGCAAGGGCTTCGGCGTCGATGCGCTCAATGCCGACAACCACTCGTGGGTCCTCTCGCGCATGGCCATCGAGGTCGACGAGCGCCCGCAGCAGTATACCGACTACACCGTCGCCACGTGGATTAACGAGTACGGACGGGTGCTCTCGACGCGTAACTTTACGCTCAGCGACGCCTCGGGGCACGAATTTGCGCGGGCCGTCACGCAGTGGGCAATGATTGACCTCACGACGCGCACGGCCGTCGACCTCTCGTGGGTGGGACGCGCCCACAACGAGGCGATTGTCGACGCGCCGTCGCCGGCCGAGAAGCCCCGCAAAATCCGCTCGGTCGAGCCCGAGCGCTTCGTCGAGCACCGCGTGGTCTACAGTGACATCGACTTCAACCGCCACGTCAATACGATGCGCTACATCGAGATGTGCCTCGACATGCTGCCCGTCGAGTGCTTCGCCCGCGACGGGGGGATGCGGCTCGACATCCACTTCCTGCACGAGTGCCGCTACGGCGAGCTGCTCCGCGTGGGGTGCCAGACGCGCGAGGGGGAGACGCTCTTCGAAATCCGCAACGAGGCGGGCGAGGCGGCCGTGCGGGCAGCCATTTCCTGGCGCGAACCGGAGCACAAGTAGATATAAGGGCGCGGACGCGAACCGGGGCGCGAACCGGGGCGCGAACCGGGGCGCAGACCAGAGCGCGGGCGGGGCGCGAACAAGAACGCGAACCAGCGCGCGACGGGGAGCGAACAGGGGCGTAAGCGCAGGTCGGACAGACGGGAGCGTGCGTCGATGCTCCGCAGGCGGCGCTGCTTGCGCGGCATGCGCGTAAAAAAGCGGCGTCGGGCGGCCTCGGACAAACAATACGGAACGGGTTTTGCACCGCAACGGGTGCAAAACCTTTTTCGTATGGAGACGACAACCGAAACCCGCAACAGCAGCCAGCGGGTAAGCATCGGGCTGCTCAACGACGCCGTGGGCAAGGAGATTGCCTCGTCGTTGCAGTATATCTACTTCCACGTCCACTTCGAGGATGCGCGCTACCGCTACCTCTCCGAGCTGATGCACCGCGTCGCCATCGCCGAGATGCGCCACATCGAGCTCTTCGCCGAGCGGATTCTCTTTCTGGGGGGCGACGTCGAGATGAACCCTTCGTTCCGCACCCGGCCGCTGGTCGAGCCGCTTGAGATGCTGCGTCTGGCCATGCAGCTCGAGCAGAATACCGTGGCGAGCTACAACGAGGCGGCGCGCATCGCCTGCGAGCAGAAGGATGCCGCAACGCGGGCCCTCTTCGAGCGGGCCGTGGCCGAGGAGGAGCGCCATCTGGACGCCTTCCGCGCCGAGCTGCAGCACCTGCTCGACTACGGCGAGCACTACCTGGCGCTGCAGTCGGTGGCGGCGAGCCGTCGCGAGGCCGAGCAGATGGGGCATCCGGTGGCCGTGGAGCAGTAACAGGTGCGGCGTCCGAGTCCGGGCGGCACCCGAATCCGAGCTGGAGCCCGGCCTGAGCCCGGACAGCACCCGAATCCGAGCAGGAGCCCGGCCCGAGCCCGGGCGGTGTCTGCACCTGTGCCCGAGCCGGAGTTTGTGCCCGGCCCCCGAGCCCCCGCAGCCGAGTCTGTGCCCGCGCCGGCATCTGTTTTTGTGCCTTCGTCTGCGCCCCTCCCCGGGCGTGTGAAAAAATCGGGCCTCCGGCAGCGGAGGACCCGATTTTTCGTATCTTTGCATCGGAACGGTCTCGGCCCCGGTGCCGCAGGCCGCTCCACGAGCCAACCACACACGCCGCCTATGAAGATTACCGTACTGGGCCCGGCCCATCCCTTCCGGGGAGGTCTGGCCTCCATCATGGAAATCATGGCCCGCACCTTCCAGCAGCGGGGCAATCAGGTCGATATCAGGACCTTCACGGTGCAGTACCCCTCGCTGCTCTTTCCCGGCAAGAGCCAGACACTCACGACCCCCGCGCCGGCCGACCTGCGGATTCGCCGCTGCGTCAACACGGTGAACCCCTTCAACTGGCTCCGCGAGGGGTGGAGCCTGCGCCGCGAGGCCCCCGACTTCATCCTGCTCAAGTACTGGACCCCCTTCATGGCCCCCTGCTTCGGGACCATCGCCCGCCTGGCGCGGCGCAACGGCCATACGAAGGTGCTCTGCCAAATCGACAACGTCGAGCCGCACGAGCACCACTTCGTCGACCGCCCCTTCAACCGCTACTTCCTCTCGGCCGTCGACGGCTTCGTCTACATGTCGGAGCAGGTCCACGGCGAACTGAAGGAGTACACCTCCGCCCCGGCGCTCTTCTCGCCCCACCCCCTCTTCGAGAACTTCGGCTCGCGCACCGACCGCGGCGAGGCCTGCGTGCGGCTGGGGCTCGACCCGCAGATGAGCTACGTCCTCTTCTTCGGGCTGATTCGCGACTACAAGGGGCTCGACCTGCTGCTCGAGGCGTGGCGCCGGCTGCGCGATGCGGGGCAGACCGCGTCGCGCCGGCTGCTCGTCGCCGGCGAGTTCTACGCCCCGCGCGAACGCTACATCCGCCAGATTGCCGAGAGCGGCCTCGAAGGGGAGGTGCTGCTCCACGACCACTTCATCCCCGATGAGCTGGTGAAGTACTACTTTTCGGCGGCCGACTTCGTCGTGCAGCCCTACAAGAGCGCCACGCAGAGCGGCGTGACGCAGATTGCCTACCAGTTCTGCACGCCGATGGTCGTCACGGCCGTCGGAGGCCTTCCCGAGATTGTCCCCGACGGCAGGGTGGGGTATGTCTGCCCGCCGACGGCCGAGGGGGTTGCCGCAGCCATCGGCCGCATGTACGATGGCGATGCCCTCGCGCGCTTCCGCGAGAACTGCCTCGAGGAGCGGCGCCGCTTCTCGTGGGAGGAGATGTGCAACCGCATCACGGAGCTCTATCGCATCGTCTCCTCCCCGAAGTGACCCCGCGATGGGGCCGCGGGCGGGTGTGGAGACTGGAGACCGCCAGCCGCTCCGCACCCCGACCGCATCAATCAATACGGAAAAAGCCCTCTTCCCGCACGGGGAGGAGGGCTCTTTCGTTTGCGTTGAAGCGGCAGCGGCTATTTGCGGATGTTCGGAAGTTCGAGTCCGTAGCCCTTGCGGCGGTCCTCAATCTTGAGGTAGAGGCTGAAGATGAAGGCCAGCACGCCGAACGACGAGAAGATAATCATCGGCATCACGTAGCCGCCCGTAGCGTCGAGTACCTTGCCGATGAGCAGCGGCACGAGGCAGAGGCCGATGTTCTGAATCCAGAAGATGACGCAGTAGGCCGAGCCGAGCACCTTTTCGTCGATAATCTTCGGCACCGAGGGCCACAGGGCGGCCGGAACGAGCGAGAACGAGACACCCAGCGTGACCACCAGCAGCAGCGCCAGCCACTTCGAGGGGAACATCGGCAGCAGGAAGGCGAAGCTCAGGTGGCAGGCAATCATGATGATGGCGCCAATCATGAGCATCGTGGCGCCCTTGCCGCGGAAGTCAAGCAGCGCACCGAGGAAGGGGGTGAGCACCATGGCCAGAATCGGGAAACAGCTGAAGAGCCGTGCGGCCGATTCGGCGTCGATGTGCAGCGTCACCTCGAGGAAGTTGGGCGCATAGCGCTGGAAGGGGAAGATGGCCGAGTAGTAGAGCACGCAGAGCAGCGCCACGAGCCAGAACATCTTGCTCGAGAAAATCTTGCCCAGGTCGCGCACGTGGAACTCCTCGTCGGAGGACTTCTCGAGCTTCAGCTCGCCCGAGGCAATCATCTGCCGGTCGAGCTTGCGGTCCATCAGCACGAAGACGCTGAAGCAGAGCAGACCGATGACCAGCAGCGCCGTGCAGAAGGCCACGGGGGCGACAATCGACTTGTCGAACATGTTCGAAACCATCGGCGCGAGCCACATCACGGCGAAGACGCCCAGACGGGCAATGGCCATCTCAAGTCCCATGGCGAGGGCCATCTCCTTGCCCTGGAACCACTTGGCGATGGACTTCGATACGGTGGTGCCGGCCATCTCGCAGCCGCAGCCGAAAATCATGAAGCCCAGCGAGGCGACCTTGGCGCTGCCGGGGAAGGATACCCACCAGCTGTCGAGCCAGGCGCAGAGTTCGGTCGTCTGGAACCACTCCGAGATGCCGACCAGCTTGATGGCCGCACCGGCCACCATGAGCGAGGCCGAGAGCATGCCCGTGAAGCGGATGCCCATCTTGTCGAGGATGATGCCCGCAAAGATGAGGAAGAAGACGAAGACGTTGAGGAAGTACTCCGATGCGGCGTAGGTTCCGAAGGTTCCGCTGTCCCAGCCACGGGCCGATTCGACGAGCGATTTGAGCGGCGACATCACGTCCACGAACATGTAGGCGAAGAACATCATCAGTGCGATGAGCACCAGTGCCGTCCAGCGGGCGGCCGCCGAGTCGTTGAGTTTGCGTTGGATAGTTTCTACCATAAGTCGAGTTGTGTTATTGGATGTTTTCTAAGTCTTCTTTGCTGTCATTGCTGTCTTTTTTCCGTCTTTCCTGTCTTTCTTGTCTTTCCTGTCGTTTTCGTGCTGTTCTCTTCCGTGCCCTCTTCCGTGCCCTCTGCCGCGGCGCCTCACTCCTCCTCGCCCTGTGCGTAGCGCTTGAGGATGCGGTAGGCCTCATCGATGCCCAGCTCGCCCGCCTTCGAGAGGTCGAGGCACCCCTTGCGCGTATCCTTCATCAGAATCTGGACGATGCCGCGGTTGTAGTACGCCTCGGCAAAGTCGGGGTTGAGCTCGATGCCCTTCGTGTAGTCCTCGAAGGCCTCGGGCAGGTTGCCCGAGAGGGCCTGCAGCGTGGCGCGGTTGTAGTAGCTGTAGGCGAAGTCGGGGAAGAGCTTGATGGCCTTGTTCAGGTCGGCGATGGCCTCGTCGTAGCTGTACGTGCGCTTGCTGTTGTAGTTGAGCCGGTTGGCCGGGTCGGCGTTGATGGAAATCCGCTGGTAGGAGTTGTCAATCGACGAGATGAAGTCAATCATCTCGGCCCGCGTGGTCGAACGGTTGAAGTAGAGGAACGGATTGGCCGGGTTGAGGTCGATGGCGCTCGTGTAGGTGTTCACCGAGTTGGTGTACTGCTTGATGAGCGACTGCGTGACGCCCCGCTCGAAGAGCAGCGTCCACGACGAGGAGGTGCTGCTGCGCAGCTCCTGCAGGTAGCGCTGGTCGAGCATGACGAGCGTATCGGCCGGGATGTTGCTCGGACGGCACGACACCTCGAGGTAGCGGTTGCCGATGCGGCGCTTGAAGTCCTCGGCGCGCTGCACGTGGTAGGGGCGCGCCACCGGCGCCGTGTCGGGCTCCATGAGCGTGAACTTGAAGAGCGGCAGCAGGCGCATGTCCTCTTCGCTGCCGTTGTAGCCGCCGATGCGGCCGCTGCCCGAGAGCTTGCTGTCGAACGAGAGCAGGCGGTCGAAGCGCTGCGTCGTGTCGGCGTAAATCGAATAGGTGCTGTCGCTCAGCCGCGAGCGGTATTCGGCGATTTTGCGGCTGGCGATGTCGCGGTCCTCGCGGGCCCCCTTGGGGTCGCGCAGCAGTTCGCGCAGCGAGCCGCGGTGGAGGTAGGCGTTCGCAAAGTCGGGGTAGAGCTCGATGGCCGAGGTGTAGTCCTGGACCGCCTTCTCGATTTCACCCAGCTCGGCGTAGACCCCCGCGCGGTTGTAGTAGACCAGCACGTTGTTGGGTGAGTAGAGCGCCACGTGGTCGTAATCCTCGAGTGCGCGGTTGTAGTCGCCAATCTGCGCGCGCAGCATCGCGCGGTTGAAGTATCCGAGCGAGTTGGTCGAGTCGAGCCGCACGACGGTGTCGAAGTCCGAGAGCGCCAGCATCGGGCGGTTGGTGTTCGAGTAGACCAGCGCCCGGTTGAAGTACGAGGGGACGTAGGCCGAGTCGCAGGAGATGGCCCGGTTGAAGTCCGCCTCGGCCTCCTTGTAGCGCTCCTGCTGCATGTAGAGCGTGCCCCGGTGGTTGTAGCCGTCGGGATTCTCGCGGTTGGTGCGGATGGCCTGGTCGAAGTTCTCGTAGGCGCGTACCGTATCCTTCAGATAGAGGTAGCCGATGCCGCGGTTGATGTAGGCGCCGGCCACCTTGTTCTCCTGGCGGATGAACTTGTCGAAATCCTCCACCGCCAGGGCATACTGCTTGTCCTGCAGCCGCGTGATGCCGCGGTAGAAGTAGGGCGCCGGGAGGTCGGGCCGCAGCTCGATGGCCTCCTGGAAATCCTTCAGCGCATCGTCGTAGTTGCCCAGCTGCGAGCGGGTGAGCGCCCGGTAGGTGTAGGCCTGCGTATAGACGGGATTCTTGCGGATGGCGGTCGAGAAGTCGGCCTCGGCGCCAATCAGGTCGTCGAGGTTGTATTTGGCGATGCCTCGCAGGAAGTACCCCTCGAAGGCATCCTCGTCGAAGCGCAGCAGGGTGTTGAGCGTTCGAATCGCCTCCTGATAGTTGTTCTCCATCATGCAGCGCTGCCCCATCCAGAAGAAATACTCCTTGTTGTACTGGGCACGGGCCTGCATGCAGCAACCGAGCAGAAGCGCTCCGATGAGTCCTGTGATGAATCTACGCATGTTCTTCCTGTCTCTCCCTGTCGTTTCTAACGGGCCTGGGCCCCTTTTTCGTATTCCGTTCCGGGCGGGATTTCCGCGCCCCGTATCTTCGGGGCCTTTTTCCGGCGCCCGCTCCTGTCCGGTCTCTTCTCTTGTTCCGCCCCTTCGGGGGTCTCACCGTCTGCCGTCCTGCGTCTGCCGGGGGCTTCCTGCTTCATCGTCCTGCGTCTGCCGTCCTGTGTCTGCCGTCCTGCGCCTGCCGTTCTCCGTCTGCCGTCTGCTGACCTCCGTCCTCCGCTTGCCGGCCCCGGCCCGGGGCGCATCCGCCGCTATTCGAGCTCGTAGCCGAAGCGGCGCAGCTGACGCTCGTTGTTGCGCCAGTCGTCGCTCACCTTGACAAAGAGCTGCAGGAAGACCTTCTTGTCGAGGAACTTCTCGAGGTCTTCGCGCGCGAGCTGCCCCACGCGCTTGAGCTTCTCCCCCTTGTGGCCGATGACGATGCCCTTCTGCGACTCGCGCGAGACGTAAATCGTTGCCGCGATGTGGTCGATGGCGGGCTCCTCCTTGTAGGATTCGATTTCGATTTCGCAGCAGTAGGGAATCTCCTTGTCGTAGGTGCGGAGAATCTTCTCGCGGATAATCTCCGAGGCGAAGAAGCGCAGGGTCTTGTCCGTGAGCGTATCCTTGGGGTAGAAGGCGGGTCCTTCGGGCAGCACCTCGAGGATTTTGCCGAAGAGCCCCTCGATGTTGAAGCGTTCGCGCGCCGAGACGGGGACAATCTCCGCCTCGGGCAGAATGCCGTGCCACCGCTCGACGAGCGCCTCGAGCGCCTCGGGGGTCGTGAGGTCGATTTTGTTGATGACCACCAGCGTCGGGATGCCGCTCGTGCGGATGCGCTCGAGGATGTCGGCCGAGCGGTCGCTCTGCTCGACGGTGTCGGTGACGTAGAGAATCACGTCGGCGTCGGAGACGGCCCCCGTGACGAACTTCATCATCGACTCCTGCAGCTTGTAGGCGGGTTTGAGGATGCCCGGCGTGTCGGAGTAGACAATCTGGAAATCGTCGCCCGAGACGACGCCCAGGATGCGGTGGCGCGTGGTCTGGGCCTTGGAGGTGATAATCGAGAGGCGCTCGCCGACGAGCGCGTTCATGAGCGTCGACTTTCCGACGTTGGGATTTCCGATGATGTTGACGAAGCCCGATTTGTGCATGGGGTTGCGGTTTTTGACTTCCAAAGGTAGGAATTAATCTCGATTATTCCTATGATTGGCAAAAATTAACCTCCCGAACCGGACGTTGGCCCCGACCCGTGTGTCGTCTCCGGCTCTTGCGGGAGCTCGGACAGAAGGCGAAGGCCCCGTTCCGCAGTTGCATAAAAAAGGGGGCCCCACCGTATTCGGCGGGGACCCCGTTGTCTTCGTATCTCTCCTGCGTTACCGCCGCCGGAGCATGCCGCCGGGCATCTTCGGCATCTTCGGCATCTTCATGTTGCCGCCCGCTACGGCCTTCATCATCTTGCGCGTATCCTCGAACTGCTTCATCAGCCGGTTCACGTCGGCCATCGTCGTGCCCGAACCCTTGGCGATGCGCTCCCTGCGCCGCGCGTTGATGATTTCGGGGTGCTCGCGCTCGGCCGGAGTCATCGACGAGATTATCGCCTCGGTCTGCTTGAAGACATCGTCCGGAATGTCGACGTTCTTGAGCATCTTGCCCATGCCCGGAATCATCGAGGCGAGGTCCTTCAGGTTGCCCATCTTCTTGATTTGGTGAATCTGCGCGATGAAGTCGTTGAAGTTGAACTGGTCCTTGACCAGCTTCTTCTTCAGCCGGCGCGCCTCCTCCTCGTCGAACTGCTCCTGCGCCCGCTCGACGAGCGAAACCACGTCGCCCATGCCCAGAATACGGTCGGCCATGCGCTCCGGGTGGAAGACCTGCAGCGCATCCATCTTCTCGCCGCTCGAGATGAACTTCAGCGGCTTGTCCACCACCGCGCGAATCGAGATGGCGGCACCGCCGCGCGTATCGCCGTCGAGCTTGGTGAGCACCACGCCGTCGAAGTCGAGGCGGTCGTTGAACTCCTTGGCCGTGTTGACGGCATCCTGACCCGTCATGGCGTCGACCACGAAGAGCGTCTCCGACGGCTTGACGGCCGCCTTGATGGCCGTAATCTCCTGCATCATCGCCTCGTCGACGGCCAGACGGCCCGCCGTATCGACGATGACCACGTTGTAGCCGTTCTGACGCGCATGCTGGATGGCGTGCTGGGCAATCTCCACCGGATTGCGGTTGCCCTCCTCGGTGTAGACCTCGACGCCAATCTGGCTGCCGAGCACCTTCAGCTGGTCGATGGCCGCCGGACGGTAGACGTCGCCCGCCACCAGCAGCACCTTGCGGCCCCGCTTGCTCTTGAGCATCGCGGCGAGCTTGCCCGAGAAGGTCGTCTTACCCGAACCCTGCAGACCGGCGATGAGTATCACGGCCGGCGTACCCTCGAGCCGGATGTCGGTGGCCGTGCCGCCCATGAGCTGCGCCAGCTCGTCGCGGACAATCTTGGTCATCATCTGCCCCGGCTTCACCGCCTTGAGCACATCCTGTCCCAGCGCCTTCTGCTTCACCTCGTCGGTGAAGTTTTTGGCGACCTTATAGTTGACGTCGGCGTCGATGAGCGCACGGCGAATCTCCTTGAGCGTCTCGGCGACGTTGATTTCGGTGATGCGGCCTTCGCCCTTGAGAATCTTGAACGACCGTTCGAGTTTGTCGGTTAAGTTTTCAAACATGGTGGTGTGGTGTTGCTTGTTTTGCAGGCAAAGATAGTGAAAAAGTGCGGATTCCCGAAATTTCGCCGGGCAAACCGACCGACGGGCCGGCTCAGAGCCAGCCGGCCTCGTAGTAGACCACGATTTGTTCAATCATGCGGTCCTCGCCCTCGCGGTCGTACTGCGACTTGAGGTCCTGCCCGAAGACCTTCGAGACCCCCTGCCAGAAGCCCGCCACGAAGCCGCCGCGGAATTCGCGCAGCACCTCGTAGGCCGTATATTCGGTTTCGCGGTCGATGAGCTTGAGCAGCACGCGCCCCTGCGTGCGGGTCATGTGGCGCAGCACGGGGGTATACTCCTCCTTGATTTCGTGGTAGACGCGGCGGATGTACTCCTTCTGCGCCTTCTTGGTCGGCAGGCGGCTCAGCTCCTCCTCCATGTCGGCCATCTTGGCCTTGGCCGTCTGGGCAATGGGGTAGACCTTCTTCACGGCGTCGACCAGCCGGCGGTAGCGCCGCAGGTCGACCTTGCGGTTGAAGACGTAGACCGGGAGGATGTGCACCAGCGGAATCGAGTCGCCGTGGTCGATGCTCCACTCCTGGTGCCAGAAGCCGTGGCGCTGCTGCCCGGCCCCCTTCAGGGGGAGCAGCAGGGCGGCGAGCAGGAGTGCCGTCAGCAGGTATGTCATTCGGAGCGGGCGCATGCACAAAATTACATTTTTTACGATAAACGGATGCTGCCCTCCATTTATTTTTTCAGGCCCCCTTTCCCGCCGGGGCCGTCGCCGCCGGCCGGGCATTGCGGCAACCCTCCGACGGCGGTTCGTTTTTTCGGGAGTAAATGCTATCTTTGTCCCCATCATACCAAACCGATTATCCGATTAAGATTATGCTGGAAAAGGGATTGTCTGCACAGAGCGTCGCCACGGTATGCGACGCCAATACGGCCGCCGCGATGGGTTCGGGCGACCTGCCCGTATTCGCCACCCCCGCCATGGTGGCCCTCATGGAGCATGCCGCGATGAAGGCCGTGGCGGCCGAGCTGGAGGAGGGCGCCACGACCGTCGGCGCCGAGATGAACGTCACCCACATCAAGCCCTCGGGCCTCGGAACCGAAATCACGGCCACGGCCGTGCTGACGGCCGTCGAGGGGCGCAAGCTCACCTTCAACGTGGGGGCCCGCGACGCCGAGGGGATGATTGGCGAGGGGGTGCACGTCCGCTTCGTGGTCGACCGCACCCGCTTCATGGCCAAGGTCAAGTAGCCGGCCGCCTTCATGGTTTAGAAGCAGCAGCCGGCTGCTGTCCGGGGCGCGGCCCCGCCGTCCGCCCGCAACGAAAAAAAGGGAAGCGCATCGCCGCAGCGATGCGCTTCCCTTTTCGTCTTGTGGAGCGCGGGAATCAGAGCCCGATGAGCAGATGCTCGAGCAGGATGACGATGATGCCGCTCACGTAGCCAATCAGCGCCAGCGAGGTGATGCGTTTGAGGTACCAAGAGAAGGTAATCTTCTCAAGTCCCATGGCCACGACGCCGGCTGCCGAGCCGATGATGAGGATGCTGCCGCCCACGCCGGCGCAGTAGGCCAGCAGGTGCCAGAAGACGCCGTCCTGGAGGAACGACTGCATGTAGGCGGGGTCGATGCTCGAGGCAACCGTTGCGGCGTCGGCAATCGGGTACATGCCCATGCAGGCCGCCACGAGCGGCACGTTGTCGATGACCGACGAGAGCAGGCCGATGATGCCCGTGATGGTGAAGACCTCGTGGATGTTCTTGTCGAGGAACTGGGCCACCTCGGTCAGGATGCCGGCGCTCTGCAGCGCGGATACCGACATCAGGATGCCGAGGAAGAAGAGGATGGTCGGCATGTCGATGTGCTTGAGCACCTTCGATACGCGGTTCTTGATGGACTCCTCGATGCCGCGCTTCTTGTCGTAGATGATTTCGGTGAGCACCCACATCACGCCCAGCGAAATCATCATCCCCATGTAGGGGGGCAGATGGGTGATGCTCTTGAAGACCGGCACGAAGAGCAGGCTGAGGATGCCGACCACGAGGACGAACTTGCTCAGACGGGGCCCCACGCCCTTGGGCAGGCTGTTTTCGGCGGCTGCGGGCTCCATCATCGAGGTTTTCTTGCGGGCGATGTAGTGCCCGGCGATGGCCGTCGGAATGGCCGTCGAGATGAGTGCCGGCAGGAAGAGCGAGCCCATGAGCGCCTGCGAGGTGACGTTGCCGCGCATCCAGAGCATGATGGTCGTCACGTCGCCGATGGGCGACCATGTGCCGCCGCTGTTGGCCGCGATGACGATGATGCTGGCGAAGAGCCAGCGCTCCTTGCGGTTGGCGATGATGCGCCGCAGCAGCATCACCATGATGATGGTGGTGGTCATGTTGTCGAGCACCGCCGACATGAAGAAGGTGATGATGGCCAGCAGCCAGAGCAGCTTGTGCTTGTTGTGGGTGGTGATGTGGTCGGTGATGACGCCGAAACCTCCGTGGGAGTCGATGAGGTCGACGATGGTCATGGCACCGATGAGGTAAATCAGAATCTCGCACGTGTCGCCCAGATGGTCAATCAACTCGTGGGCGATGTTCGCGTCGTGGCCGAAGAGGCTGAAGACGGACCAGATGGCTCCGCACATGAGCAGTGCGATGGCCGCCTTGTCCACCTTGATTTTGTGCTCCAGCGCGATGAAGGCGTAGCCTATCACGAAGAGCAGAATCATGGTTGGAATCATTTCGTATGGTCTTTTTACTTACGTTATACTTGGCCGGCCTTCGGAGTTCGGCCGGCATCGTCGCTCCGCTCTGTTGGGGCGGAAGGGGAGGGGGCCTGTCGGACCGCAGGCCGGGGGCGGTCCGTGCGGACGACTGCCGGGGCGTTGCACCGGAGCGTCGGTCCGCTCTCTTGCGCGCGTCCGCTAAATCACGATGTGCCGCAGGGCGAAGACATAGCGGTCGGCCGGGCGCAGCAGCAGGGGCTGCGCGTGGTCGTAGCGGTCGCGTGTGGTGAGGCGGTGCAGGTCGCGCAGGGCTGCGGCCGGACGATGCGTCGGCGCCGTCTGGGTGACGGGCAGCCGCGTGTCGTGGCGGTGGTCCGAATTTTCGGCTGAGCCCGTGGCGGCAAGCACTCCGGTCGGAGGTGTGGCAAAGAGGGGCACGTGGCGCTCCTCTTCCGCATCGCGGGCGGGAGCCGCACGCAGTATGGCGCATGTGCGGCCGGCTTCCAGCGATGCCCGGATGACCCGGGCCGCGGGCGGAAGCGCCGCGCAGAGCAGCATGCCGCATATGACCAGCCATTTTCTCATCGCCGCAAAAATAACCAAAAGGGGAGAATCTTTTTTCTTCGTTCCGCTATTTTTATGTTCAAAATTGGATTTTCCCGTTTTTTGCGTATCTTTGCCGTCGCTTTCGAGCTCGGATTGAGCTATGGTGTAATGGTAACACGTCAGATTTTGGTTCTGAAATTCCAGGTTCGAATCCTGGTAGCTCAACCAAACGGAAAACCCGCTGTTCAGCAGCGGGTTTTCTGCGTTTTCAGGGGTCGGCCTTCGCGCTTGGGACGGGGAGGCTTTGTGCGGTCGTTTTCAGAGGCTCCCGGCTTTCGCTTTCGGGGCGGGGAGGTTTTGGACGGCTCCGTTTTCGGGGCTGACCGTACTGTGTGCTCCGTTTTCGGGGCGGGGGCCTTCCGGCGGCTCCGCCCGTGCCGTGCGCTCCGCTTGCGGGGCGGGGGGGCTTTGGACCGTTCCGTTTTGGAGGCGGGCCCTTCCATGCGGTTCCGTTTTCGGGGCAGACCGTGCCATGCGCTCCGTTCGCGGGGCGGGGAGGCTTCGAACGGCTCCGTTTTTGGAGGTTCCCGGCTTTCGCTTTCGGGGCGGGGAGGCTTTGGACGGCTCCGTTTTCGGGGCTGACCGTGCCGTGCGTTTCGTTCGCGGTGTGGAGGTCCTTCCGTCGGCTCTGCCCGTGCCGTGCGGCGAAGCGGCGAAACGGCGGGCGGCGGGTTGGCCGGTAGTGCGGGCGCGGGCGTGTCAGCGGTCGGAGCGCTCTTTGCGGCTGCGGGGTGTGAGGAGCGCGACGAGCCACAGCAGCACGACGGCTCCGGCCAGCGAGGAGAGCAGGCTTCCGAGCGTTCCCACGGCGACGAGCCCCAGCAACGAGAAGAGCCAGCCGCCCAGCAGGCCGCCGATAACGCCGACGGCGAGATTGACGAGGAACCCCGCGCCGCGACCCTTGACGATGAGTCCGGCCAGCCATCCGGCGACCAGACCAATGAACAGATACCAGAGAAAATACATGGTCAGAACGAATTTTGGTAACGAATGCCTACGTTCAAAATCCGTTCCGAAACTCTGCGGCGAACCCGAAGAGACTCTTTCGGGTAGAACTGTTTGACGAATACCGCCCTTGCCGGGCAGCGGGGGGCCTGTTCGCCTCCGGTTGAAATGTCTGGTACCGGAGGTGGAAGGCGAGTGGAGGCAGAGGGCTATTGGTCGGCGGTTCTGCTCTCCTCAGCCATGGCCGCATCGAATGCCCGGGAGAGCATCTTGTAGGCATATTCGCCGTACCGGGCATTGAACGCATCCAGTGTTATGTACCGTTTTGTTTGAATGTCGAATACCTCGAAATCATCCTTTCCGGCGCGTGTCAGCTCCAAGGCGTTGTTTTTCAGGTAGGAGACAGTCTGCTCGATGAATCGGGCCAGTTCATCCCGAGTTACGGGCGTCCGACGGAATTTTGCAGCGAAGTCATCGTTTATCGAGGTGAAGGCGTTCTCGTCGAGGCTGTCGGCATGAATGGCAATCCCGATTGCCGTCCAACAGGGTTGGGCTCTTCTGTCCGAGGCCGGCGTGTAGGAGATGTTCACGCCGATGATGCCGTTGGCGCCGCTCTCTTTGGCCTCGTTCACCAGAAGGTCGAGGACCGTTTGGGAGGAGACGGCTTTTGTCGAAACCATGCCGTTCTGATAGGTTGTTGCCTGACCTACCTCTACGATAATTTGTCCGAGCGACGTGTAGGAATATCCCGCATAGTCGGGAAGCGAGGAGACGAGGAACGGCTTGTATTTGTTGAAGTCGAGGAAGCTGGTTCTGGTATATTCCGGCAGCTGAATGGTGCAGGAACAGAGTAAAATAACGGCAAAGAGGAGCAGTCGTTTCATGGGTGCGGGGTTTTGCGGGAGTGGTTCCGATGATGGATTGCTGAATTCAACTTGCAAATGCAACAGAATTCTGATTAATAATTTGTTTAAA
>ERZ825896.410-NODE-410-length-57764-cov-83.268745_pt1 | contig 57764 bp, 45 predicted proteins | sample MGYA00519858_ERZ825896 | MGnify/ENA primary metagenome ERZ825896 (study PRJEB31778, sample SAMEA3449214) | human gut metagenome | biome: human gut; feature: human-associated habitat; material: faeces | place: United Kingdom | collected 2010/2012 ... | reverse complement strand
TTAAGAAGTCCGCCACCTGCGTGGGCGACGTGCTGGGCCGGTATCACCCCCACGGCGACGCCTCCGTGTACGACGCGCTGGTGCGTCTGGCGCAGGATTTCTCCATGCGCTACATGCTGGTGGACGGCCACGGCAACTTCGGATCCGTGGATGGCGACCCCCCGGCCGCCTACCGATACACCGAAGCCCGCCTCAGCAAGATCTCCAACGAGATGCTGCGGGACATCGAAAAGGACACGGTGGACTGGGATCCCAACTTCGACGAGAGCCGGAAGGAGCCGCGGGTACTCCCCTGCCGCTTCCCCAACCTGCTGGTGAACGGCTCCAGCGGTATCGCCGTGGGCATGGCCACCAACATCCCGCCCCATAACCTGCGGGAGGTCATCGGCGCGTGCATCTGCGTGCTGGACGACCCGGACGCCACCCTCGGCGACCTGATGGAGCACGTCAAGGGCCCCGACTTCCCCACGAAGGGCATCATCATGGGACGCAGCGGCATCCGCGCCGCCTACGCCACGGGCCGGGGCAGGCTCATGGTCCGTGCCCGGCATGAGTTTGAGGAGTTCAACAACGGCCGCACCCGTATCATCATCACGGAGCTGCCCTATCAGGTGAACAAGCGGATGCTCATCAAGGCCATTGCCGACCAGGTAGAGGACAAGCGGCTGGAGGGGATCTCCGACATCCGGGACGAGTCCGACCGCAACGGTATGCGTATCGTGATCGAGCTCAAGCGCGATGCCAACGCACAGGTGGTGCTCAACCGCCTGTTCGCCCAGACCCAGCTCCAGACCACCTTTGCCATCAATATGCTGGCGCTTGTGGAAAACCAGCGGCAGCCGAAAATACTGTCCCTGCGGCACATCATCGACGAGTACCTGAAATTCCAGGAGGAGATCATCATCCGCCGGACCCGCTTCGACCTGAAAAAGGCCCAGGAGCGCGCCCACCTGCTGGAGGGTCTGCTGATCGCCCAGGACAACATCGACGAGGTCATCAAGATCATCCGCAGCAGCTACGACAACGCCAAGGAGAACCTGATGCAGCGCTTCGGGCTGGACGACGTGCAGGCCCAGGCCATTCTGGATATGCGCCTGAAGGCGCTGCAGGGTCTTGACCGGGAGAAGCTCCAGACCGAGTACAAGGAGCTGGAGGAGAAGATCGCCTACTTCCTGCGTATCCTCAGTGACGAGGGATTGGTGAAGTCCATCCTCAAGGAGGAGCTGACCGCCATTGCCGACAAGTTCGGCGACGACCGCAAGACCGAGATCCAGGACGTGGAGGACGAGCTGGACATCGAGGACCTGATCGAGGAGGAGCAGTGCGTCTTCACCCTGACGGAGAACGGCTACATCAAGCGCACGCCGGTCAGCGAATACGCCGCTCAGAGTAAGGGCGGCATGGGCAAGAAGGGCATCACCACCCGTGAGGAGGACACGGTGGTGGACGTGTTCACCGCGTCTACCCACGACTATATCCTGTTCTTTACCGACACCGGCAAGGTCTACCGCAAGAAGGGCTATCAGATTCCCGAGAGCGGCAAGGCCGCCAAGGGTGTGAATATCGTCAACATCCTGCAGGTGGAGACGGGCGAGCGCGTACAGGCCATGCTCCACTTCCGCGAGACGGGAGACGAGGAGCTGTACCTGTTCATGACCACCCGGAACGGCACGGTGAAGCGTCTGGAGGTCAGCGCCCTGAAGAACCTGCGGAACAACGGCATCCGCGCCCTGACGCTGGACGAGGGCGACCAGCTAATCTCCGTGACGGAGACGCGGGGGCATGACCGTATGCTTATCGCCACCCACGACGGACAGGCGGTGTGCTTCGACGAGACGGATGTGCGCGCCATGGGACGTACCGCCGTGGGCGTCCGGGGCATCCGTCTGCGGGAGGGCGACTATGTCATTGGCGCCGCCCGCGCCGACGCGGACAAGACCGTGCTGTCCATCACCGAGAACGGCTACGGCAAGCGGACGCCTATTGAGGAGTACCGCATTACCAACCGCGGCGGCATGGGTATCCGCAACTATATGGTCACGGACAAGACCGGCCCGGTGGTGGGCATGAAGGTGGTGGATGGCACGGAGGACCTGCTGCTGGTAACGGCGGCGGGCATCCTGATCCGCACACCTGTGGAAAATATCCGCGTGGCGGGACGTGCCACCCAGGGCGTCATCGTCATGCGCTTCAAGGAGGAGGGCGACCGGGTCATCTCTCTGGCCCTGGCCGATCCTGAGGAGAAGGAGCAGTCCGCGCCGGAGGAGGCCCCGCTGTGAACGGCTCCGGGCTGGACATCATCGCGCGGATAGAGACGCCCTTTGCGGAGAAGTTCGGCGTGCCGCGGCAGAGCGGCATCGCCGACTGCCCCGGACGCATCGTGTTCGAAAAGCCCTTCCGGGACGCGGATGCGGTGCGGGGCCTGGAGGGCTTTTCACACATCTGGCTCATCTGGCAGTTTGACCGGGCGCAGCGGCAGAGCTGGTCGCCCACGGTGCGTCCGCCCCGGCTGGGCGGCAACGAGCGCGTGGGCGTGTTCGCCACACGTTCGCCCTTCCGACCTAACAGCCTCGGGCTCTCCGCCGTGGAGCTGGAGCGTGTGGCCCTGGACGAGCCGGAGGGTCCGGTGCTGTATGTCCGCGGCGCGGATATGGTCAGCGGAACGCCCATCGTAGACATCAAACCCTATCTGGCCTACGCGGACAGCTATCCCGACGCCGCCGGCGGCTTTACCGGCGGCGATGCCGGCGCGGTGCTGACGGTGGACTTTCCCCCGGAGCTGCTGGCGCAGTTTGACAGCGGACAGCGCCACGGGCTGCTGAGCGCCCTGGCCGCCGACCCGCGGCCCCGGTATCAGGACGACCCCGACCGCATGTACGGCATGGCTTACGCAGGAAAGAACGTGCGTTTTACCGTGCAGGACGGGACCGTGCGCGTCGTTGGGGTGGAGTGAAGGAAGGATATATGAGAACCGTTACGATCTACACCGACGGAGCTTGCTCCGGCAATCCCGGCCCGGGCGGCTGGGGGGCGATACTCAGCTATAAGGGTGCGGAGAAGGCGCTCTCCGGCGGCGCGGCCCAGACCACCAACAACCGCATGGAGCTGACTGCCGTCATCGAGGCGCTGCGGCTTTTGAAGGAGCCGTGCGTGGTGGAGCTGTACAGCGACAGCAAGTACGTCATCGACGCGCTGAAAAAGGGCTGGGCCAGAAGCTGGCAGCAGCGGGGCTGGGTGAAGAGCGACAAAAAGCCGGCGCTGAACCCGGACCTGTGGGAGCAGCTGCTGGCGCTGACCGATATTCACGAGGTGCGCTGCCACTGGGTGAAGGGCCACGCGGAGAACGAAAAAAACAACCGCTGCGACCAGATGGCTGTGGCCGAGAGCAGAAAGTTTCAGTGAAATGTGCTGTCTGCTGTGGAAAAAACGCGGCGTAAAAGGCAGAATTCACAAATTGTTCATGGCCGCTTCAAGATTCGGCCAAAATTAGAGGGTATTATAGCATCATCCAAAGGAACAACACTTCCTGATGTGATTTTCTCTCTCTCCTAACACAAACACACGGAAACACCCCGGCCATTGGGCCGGGGTGTTTCTGCTTTTTTTTGCTTTCGGCAACGTATGTTTGCTTGCTTTTTGGTTTACGCAGCGTTTACCTGGTTGTCCTCTGCATGTGCTGCTTATGTGCTCTTTTTTATACTTTTGAGTCAGTCATGGTGTGCCTTTGTGTTCCCGAAGGATCCAAAGCCCTGTATTCTCAAAAGACGGAGAGAAAAAAGACGCACAAAAGGAAACGGGGCTCAGTTATAATAATCGGTCTCGTCGGTCAGCGCCATGGGCAGGCCGTTGTGGTAGACCGGCAGGGTCTGGAATTTGAAGCGGCTGGCACGATGCAGGGCGTCGATGCGCTCCTTGATGGCCGGGTCCACCACGCCGCGGCGGACGTACTCGTTCACCGCGCGGTAGGGGAAGCCCAGATTGTCCTCGTCGGTCAGGCCGGTGAGGCCGTCGGACGGCGGCTTGATGAGGAACTTCTCCGGCAGGCCAAGCTGACGGCCCAGGGCGACGACCTCCTCGGTGGTGTACATCCCCAGGGGGGAGAAGGCGCCGGCGCTGTCGCCGTAGATGGTGCAGTAGCCTACCCAGTCCTCGCTGAGGTTGCTGGTGTTGATGACGATGCCGCCCTCTACGGACTGGGCCACGGCGTACAGGGTGGCCATGCGGACGCGGCTGGGCAGATTGACCTTCGTCTGGCGGCTGGGGGTCAGGTCCGCCTTCTCCATCTCGTTCAGCACGCCCTGAACAGCGTCGTGGATGTTGATGGTGGTGTGGGGCAGGTCCAGGTGCTCCACCAGTGCCTGGGAGTAGTCGATGTCCGGCTGGACGCCGTCGGGCATGAGGACGCCGAGGACGTTTTCGCGGCCATAGGCGGCCACGGCCAGGGCGGCCACGGTGGAGCTGTCCTTGCCGCCGGAGATGCCGATGACGGCGGTCTTGCCGTGGCAGGCATTCATCTGCTCGGCCATCCACTCCAGCAGGCCGGCCAGCTGTATCTGGGGGTTGAATTCCATGTGCGATACCTCCCGTTCCGAAGTTTTGATGTCCTATTGTACCGCGTCGGGAAGGATTTTGCAAGGGCTATCCCAGCAGGGCCGCTGCATCCTCCGGCGTCAGGCCGGGCTGGAGCGCCAGGGTGACGCCATAGCCGATGAGCCGGCCCAGCTCACGGACGCGGCGGTCGATGTCCTGGGGCGTGACGAACAGCCCGGTGGGCGGGGCGTCCTCGTCGCCGCAGAGGGCCGCGCCATCGATGACCGTGGGGACGCCCAGGGCGATGACCGGCACGCCAAGCGTCCGGGCGTTGACCGCCTTGCGGTGATTGCCTACGCCGCTGCCGGGGATCAGGCCCGTGTCCCCCAGCTGCACGGTGGCACACAGCCGGTGACGGCTGCGGGCGGCCAGCGCGTCGATGGCGATGACCACCGAGGGGTGCAGGCGGTCCGCCGCGCCGCGGATCAGCTCCAGCGTCTCCACCCCCGTGCGGGCCAGCACGCCGGTGGCCAGGGCCGCCACCGGCGTCAGCGCGCCGAACTGCCGGGGCATGGAACGGACCATGTGCCGCGTGACCAGCAGGTGCTCCAGCGCCGCCGCCCCCACGGCGTCGGGGGTCATGGCGTCGTTGCCCAGGCCCACCACCAGGGCGGGGCCGTCCGATGGCGGCGGCAGCAGGGCGCGGAGCTCGCGGCACAGGCAGAGGGCGGCCCGGCCGGTCAGCGCCTCCTGACGGGACAGGGCGGGGCGCAGGTCGATGGTGATATAGCGGCCCTCGGGCTTGCCGATGGCCTGGGCGCCCGCCGGGGTATGGACATGGATGCGGGTGACGGGACAGCCGCACAGCAGGCATTCGGACTTGGTGACGCCGGTGCCGGGGGCAAACATATCCCGGCCGGTGGGCAGCGCCTCCGCTGTTTCCACGGCCAGATCGGTACGCGAGAGGTTCATAGTAGTGGTCAACGCTCCCTTCTGAACACAAAATATTGTGGCTTTTGGGTAGCATGGCCGGTGAAATCGCTTTTATACAAAAACTGCCGCGGAAATTGCAAAAAAGTCTTGCATTTTTCAGGCAAAGATGCTAAAATATCATCCTGCGTGGAAGTGTATATTTTCGCTGCACAAAAAATTCAAGTCGGGGAGGTGTTTGGTTTGCCGAATATCAAGTCTGCTAAGAAGCGTGTTCTGGTGGCAGAGACGAGAAATGCTCGCAACAAAGCCAATAAGTCCGCACTGAAGACTGCTATCAAGAAGTTCGAGGCTGCTGCCGTTGAAGGCAATCGCACCGAGGCCGAGGGCACTTACAAGGTGGCGGTCAAGGCGATCGACAAGGCTGCTGCAAAGGGTCTGCTGCACAAGAACAACGCGGCCCACAAGAAGAGCGCGCTGACGCTGAAGCTGAACAACATTGGCTAATGACCAAACGCAACGGACATCCGCAAGGGTGTCCGTTTTGGTTTATACGGGAAAAGGGACGGCGGCGCCGTCCCTTTTTTCATATCCCCTTATACTTGCGGCGCGTGGCCATTCCGCCGCGAATGTGCCGCTGGGAACGGTTTTCGTCCAGTATGGCCTTTACCTGTGTGTACAGCGCCCGGTCGCACAGGGCCAGACGCTCGGACAGGTCCTTGTGTACGGTGGATTTGCTGACGCCGAACTTCTTGGCGGCGGCGCGGACGGTGGTCCGGTTCTCTATCATGTACAGGGCCAGCTCTTTGGCCCGCTGCTCCAGATCGTCTCGCATAACGCAACACTCCCATGCCGTTGTGCTCTATCTATATGGCGGAACGTGGGCGGATATGACAAAGGGAACGGACCGCACATCCTTAACGGACACTTAGCGGGCGGCGGGGGTATAATTTGGCATCATCCGGAGAAGAAATGAGGCGAGTCTATGGATATCTGGAAGGAATTGCGGGACGAGGGCGTGGACAGCGGCCTGCTGGACGAGGTACGCCGCTTCCGGGAGGCCCACCCCCTGACGCCGGAGGCGCAGGAGCGCGTGCCCGTGCCGAAGTATCTCTACTACGGCAGGGAGGTATGGGAGAGCGCGGCGGCGGCGCTGCTGTGCGGCGAGCACCTGCTGCTGGCGGGGCCGAAGGCCACCGGAAAGAACGTGCTGGCGGAGGACCTGGCGGCGCTGTTCGGCCGGCCGGTGTGGGACGTGTCCATGTATGTGAACGTGGACGCGGCGGCCCTGATCGGCGCGGACACGCTGAAGGACGGGCAGGTGGTGTTCCGGGAGGGACCGGTGTGCGCCTGTGCGCGGCTGGGCGGCTTCGGCGTGCTGGACGAGGTGAACATGGCAAAGAACGAGGCGCTGGCCGTGCTGCACGCCACGCTGGACCACCGGCGCGTCATCGATGTGCCGGGGTACGAGCGCATACAGCTGGACGACGCGGCGCGGTTCATCGGCACCATGAACTACGGCTACGCCGGCACCCGTGAGCTGAACGAGGCGCTGGTGAGCCGGTTCGTGGTGGTGGATATGCCGGTGATCTCCGACGAGAATTTGCAGAAGCTGCTGCGGCGCAGCTTCCCCACCCTGAAGCGGGAGTGGGCCGAGCAGCTGACGGCGCTGTTCCGGGACCTGCGGACCAAGTGCGACAGCGGTGAGATATCCACCAAGGCGCTGGACCTGCGGGGACTGCTGGCGGCCCTGCACCTGATCGAGAAGGGGATACCCTCCGGGCAGGCGCTGGACCTGGGCATCATCAACAAGGCCTTTGAGCCCTTCGAGCGCCAGCTGGTGGCGGACGCGGTGTGGGCGCGCCTGCCCAGGGACGCCACCCGGGACAAGCTGTTCGACTGATATGGACAGACAGGACAGAGAGACGCGCCGGGCGGAAAATCAGGTGTGGAACGGCTGGGGGGACTATGCCCGCAAGCCGGAGCTGCTGACCTTCGACCGGGTGGGGGATGCCGAGCTGTACGGCAATACGGTGCTGGGCCTGGCCTGCCGGTATTACGACTTTGACCGGTTCCGGCCGCTGCTGAACGAGTTTCACCGGTCGGCGCAGGAGGCACTGTACACGGACATATTCTTCCTGGTGCTGGAGGGGGCGGTGTTCGCCCGCGGCGCGGCGGAACGGCCGCTGCTGCCGGTACTGCGGCGGGACTATGCCCGCCGGCTGCTGGTGCAGACGCCGGTGGCCGAGGGCATGAACGGGGACGCCGTGCGCCGGGCCTGGGCCTGCCGCGTGCTGGAACAGCCGGAGGACCCGGCCCTGTCGCCGCTGCTGGACGAGCTGGACGCGCCGGGGGACAGCACGGAGGCGCAGCTGATCCAGCGGACGGAGCGCGTGCTGTACACCTGGTTCCGCCGCGCCCGCCGGGCCGCCGACGACCGCCAGTGGGCGGCGTGGGTAGGCCGAAAGCGGGACAAAAGCGGCGGCGTGCACTTTGTGCGGCCCAACGCCCTGCGGGCGCTGTCACATGACGCGCCCGGCGGCAGCGGCGGCTTGCAGAAGCAGACGCTGTTCAGCTTTTTGCAGGGCCGGACGCCGGAGCCGATCCTGCGGCGGTATGTGGAGGACTGCTTCGGCGCGTCCATGCTGACGCCGGGGCAGCTCAGTGAGGCGGAGCGCACCCTGTGCACCGGCGTGCACAAGAACTGCCGGCTGCACTTTACCCGCGGCGAACCGGTGGGCCGCGCGCCCGCGCCGGAGGCGGCCTGGGACGCGGCCCACTTCCGGCAGCAGCGGGAGAAGAACCGGGCGTATTATCAGGAGCATCTGGTGGAAAACAAGCTGGCCATCGCACAGCTGACGCAGAAGCTGCAGAACACGCTGCTGCTGCGGGCGGAGGACGAGGGCGGTACGGGCCGCGCCGGGAGGCTGCGGCCGGAGCTGGCCTGGCGCGCCGGGGCGCTGGGGGACGAGCGGGTGTTCTCCCGCCGGTCGCCGCAGGAGCCGGGAGAGCTGTCCGTGGACCTGCTGCTGGACGGATCGGCCTCGCAGAATCGGCAGCAGGAGAAGCTGGCCACACAGGCGTATCTTATCGCAGAGAGCCTGAGCCGGTGCCGCATCCCCGTGCGGGTGACGGCCTTCTGCTCCGTCAGCGGCTGCACGGTGCTGCGGGTGCTGCGGGACTATGACCATCCGGAGCAGAACGAGGGGGTGTTCGACTATGTGGCCGCGGGGTGGAACCGGGACGGGCTGGCCCTGCGGGCCATGGGCTGGCTGCTGCGGCAGCGGCGCAGCGAGCAGTCGCTGCTGCTGGTGCTCTCGGACGCCAGCCCCAACGACGACCAGCGGATACCCAACGGCCTGGGCGGATGGGCCTACACCGGGAAGCGCGGCGTGGACGACACGGCGGCGGAGGCCGCGGCCCTGCGGCTGCGGGGCGTGCTGCCGGTGTGTCTGTTCACCGGAAGCGACCGGGAGGTGCCGGACGCCCGGCGTATCTATGGACAGGCCATGGAGCGCCTGCCGGCCATCGGGTGGCTGGCAGACGCGGTGACGCGGCTGATCCGGGGCCAGCTGCGGCGGGGATAGGACGGAATGCGACACAAAACGACAGAAAGAGACACACCGAAGGGTGTGTCTCTTTCGCTGCTCAATACCAGGTGATGCCCTCCAGATCCTGTATCTGCACCCGCAGGTCCTCCAGCAGTGTCTCCGCGGCGGCGGACAGGGCGCGGCCCTTGGGCGTGACCAGGTAGAAGGTGCGCTCCGCCGGCGGGTGGGCCAGGCGCAGCACCTGTACGTTGCTGAACATCCGCAGATAGGGCTCGGTCGCGCCGGCGGGGATGATGCTCCAGCGCTTGCCGCAGGCGGGCAGGGTCTCGGCCAGCTGGGGCGTGTCGGCGTACAGCAGGGGGCGGGCGTCCACGCCGAACCAGTAGTCGTGCCATTGCAGTATCTCCGGCTGGCCGTAGATGAGTATCTCGTCCTGCACGTGCAGGGTGGTGGCCTCTACCGGTTCCGTCAGTGCCACCGTTTTGGGCACCACCAGGAAGAAGCCCTCCCGGAACAGGGGCTTGGCTTCGATCTGCAGATCGTAGTGCAATGCGCCGTCCACGATGGCCATGTCCGCGTCGCCCCGGGCTACGGCGGACACCGCCTGGTCCGTCCGCATGGACTCCACCCACAGGTTCACCGGCAGCTCGCGCTCCAGAAAGCGCTGGTACACCGGCGGCAGGATGTACTGGTTGGCGGTGTAGGCGGCGATGACGTGGAGGAACTCCCGCTTCTCCGCCGCGGCGAAGGTCTGCGTCTCCGAAAGCAGGTTCTGCCACCGGCGGGCCAGAGGCAGGAAGTGCTGGCCCGCATCCGTCAGGGTGATGCGGCGCTGGCCCTTGCCCCGGTGGAACAGAGGCGCGCCCACCTGGTCCTCCAGCGACTTCAGCCGGGCGGACAGGGACGGCTGGGTGATGTACAGCGCCTCGGCAGCGGCGGTCATGGTGCCGTGGTCCAGCACGGCGAAAAAGGTCTCGATATCCTGGTTGGTCATAGGCGGCTCTCCAAATTATAGTTTATGCCTATATTATACCGTAGAATAATCAATTTTACAAGCACCAACCTTTGTGGTATGATTTGGCCACAATACAGAAAGGAGTTGTTCCCTATGACAAACACGAAAACCAAGACTTCCCCGGCAAAGGCGATCGCCGCTGTTGTGATCGCGGTCATTCTGGCGTTCACGCTGGTGTGCCTGCTGACGGGGAACATCAACCCCGTGTGCCGTGTCACCGCCATACTGATGCCGGTGTGGCTGGCCGCCGAGCTGCGCCTGCTGTGCACGCTGCTGTAACGGGGCACCGGCTGATTTTGCTGTTTTCTTCCCTTTTCTCTTTCTTATTTGCGAAAAACGCGGACGCAGGTGCGTCCGCGTTTTTCATCGTCCGGACGCGTAAAGACGGCGCAAAGAATACTACGAACGCCGAACTATCTTCCCGAAAAAATCCTGTATTTGTAACGCTTTCGTGAATTCTGCGCCGTCCCGCTTGCAAGTCGGCGGCGGGGATGGTACACTTACACATTATTACAGTTTTACCCTGGGTGCGTGGGCGCTGCAGGCGGAAAAAGGAGGGACGGATATGGCCGGCTTCAGCGTGAAAAAACCGCTGACGATCTTTGTGACGGTGCTGGGCATTATCGTGCTGGGCGTGGTGGCGTATCTGAAAATGACACCGGATCTGCTGCCCAACATGGACTTTCCCTATGTCATCATTGTCACTTCTGATCCCGGCGCCAGCCCGGAGTCCATCGAGCAGTCCATCACCAGGCCGGTGGAGCAGGCCATGGCTACGCTGGATAAGATCAAGACCGTCACCTCCACCAGCCAGGACAGCGTATCCATGGTCACGCTGGAGTTTGAGGACGGCGCCAATATGGACACCATCAGTGTGGACATCCAGCAGAAGATCTCCGTATTGCAGGGCAGTTGGGATGACACCGTTTCCGCCCCCTATGTGCTGAAGATCAATCCCTCCATGCTGCCGGTGATGGTGGCCGCCGTGTCCCGGGAGGACATGGACGTGTACGCGCTCAGCGATTTCGTCACCGGAGAGCTGTCCCCCAAGCTGGAGGGCGTGTCCGGCGTGGCCAGCATTTCGGTCAGCGGCGCCGTGACCCGGGAGGCCCATGTGATCCTGGACGAGGCCAAGCTGGACGCCCTGTCGGAGAAGCTGGCGGATGCGGTGCGTACCGAACTGAACAAGACGAAGCTGGATCTGCAGAAGGCCAAGGACCAGGTGGAAAAGGGGCAGGCACAGCTGGATGAGGCCAAGGAGGCCATTGCCGCCGGCGCGGCGGCCAAGGCGGGCGCGGCGGTGGATAAGCTGTACGAATATCTGAAGGAGGCCCGGGGCCAGATCCCGAAGCCAGACCCGGATCCGGATCCCGGTGATCCGCCCATCACCGTGCCCGGGAAGGAGGAGCTGGAGCAGCTGAAAAATACGCTGGAACGGCTGAACGCGACGCTGGATAAGCTGATGCAGGATCTGGAAAGCGGCGAGCTGAAGCGGGAGGTCACCAGTGAGGTCTATGACCTGACGCTCTCCCTGATCGACGGCATTACCCAGCTGACGGAGGCGCAGATACAGCTGGATGAGGCCATGACCCAGATCGAGGCCGGCATGGACCAGATCAACGAGGCGTACAAGTCCATCGCCGACCAGACGGACGTGGGCGGGATGCTGTCCATCTCCGCCGTCAGCCAGCTGCTGACGGCACAGAATTTCGCCATGCCTGCCGGGTACATTGAGGACGACAGCGGCGTGAAATACATGGTATCCGTGGGCGAGAACGTGTCCTCCCGCCAGGAGCTGGAGGATATGGTGCTGCTGGACCTGGGCATGGACGGCATCGAGCCGGTGACACTGGGCGACATCGCCACCGTGGTGGTCACGGACAACGCCGGGGAGCTGTACACCAAGGTCAACGGCGACAACGGCATTCTCATCACCTTTACCAAGCAGTCCAACTACGCCACGGCGGAGGTGTCCAATAACATCTGCGCACGGTTCGAGGAGCTGGAGGGCCAGTACGAGGGATTGTCCTTCGCGCCGCTGATGGACCAGGGTGACTATATCTACCTGATCGTGGAGACCATCACCTCGTCGCTGCTGTGGGGCGCGCTGTTCTCCGTGGTCATCCTGTACCTGTTCCTGCGGGATTGGCGGCCAACGGTCATCACGCTGGTATCTATCCCCGTCAGCGTGATCTTTGCCATCGTACTTATGTACTTCACCGGCGTGACCATCAACATGATCTCCCTGAGCGGTCTGGCCGTGGCGGTGGGTATGCTGGTGGATAACTCCGTGGTGGTCATTGAGAATATCTACCGCCTGCGGGCCAAGGGCGCCACCATCATTCAGGCGGCGGTGTCCGGCGCGGGCCAGGTGCTGGGCGCGGTGACGGCCTCTACCCTGACCACCGTGTGCGTGTTCGCGCCCATCGTGTTCGTAGAGGGCCTGACCCGCCAGCTGTTCACCGATCTGGCGCTGACCATCACCTACTCGCTGCTGGCCAGTCTGCTGGTGGCGCTGACACTGGTGCCGGCGATGGCCAGCGGTATGCTGCGCCGGCCCATGGTGCAGAGGCCGGGCCTGCTGGACAAGGTCTATCCCGCCTATCGGAAGGCCATCGCTTTTTCGCTGGACCACAAGGCCGGCGTGCTGCTGCTGTCGCTGGTGCTGCTGGTGACCAGTGCCGGCGCGTGCCTGCGCCGCGGCTTTACCTTTATGCCGGAGATGGATATGAACAACCTGTCCCTGACCATCACCATGCCGGAGGACACCTCTCGCGAGGAGGCGGTACGGCTGGCCGACGAGGTGCTGGAGCGGGTGATGACTGTGGACGACGTGCAGGACGCCGGCTTTATGATGGGCGGCGGCACCATGGGCGGCCTGAACATGGGCGGTGCCATGGGCGGCGCCTCCGGCGGCAGCTATGACGTGGAGGGCTACATCACCATGCCGGAGGGGACCTTCGGCTCTGTGGCGGGGAAGGAGATCGAGACGCTGTGTGCCGACCTGCCCTGTGAGGTGACGGCCAGCGGCGTGATGAGCGGTATGATGAGCTATATGACCGGCAGCGGCGTGTCGCTGCAGGTGTTCGGCAGCGATATGGCGGACCTGCAGAGCAGCGCCCGGACCATCGCCCGGCGGCTGGAGCAGGTGGAGGGCGTCGGCGAGGTCAGCGACGGGCTGGACGCCTCGGCCCCGGCGCTGCAGGTGACCATCGACCGGAAGGCGGCGGCGGAGAAGGGTCTGACCGTGGCCCAGGTGTATATGCAGATCGCCGCGGCGCTGCAGAGCAGCGCCAGCGTCTCTGATGTGACGCTGGACAGCGAGGACATGGACCTGACCGTGGACGCGGCGGAGGGCAGCGTCCTCAAGCGGGAAAACCTGCTGGAGCTGGAGTTGTCGGCGGAGAGCAGCGCGTCCTCCGCCATGACCGGGAGCACCTCGGGCAGCGGCACCATGGGCCAGCTGACCGGGGACAGCGAGGAGGACAAGACCTTCAAGCTGGGCGATGTGGCTACCGTGACGGAGACGGTGTCCATGAACACCATCTCCCGTGACCAGCAGCGCCGGTGCGTTACCGTGACCGCCGCCATCGCCGATGGCTACAACGTCACCCACGTGACCTCCGCGGCGCAGCAGGCCGTCAGCGGTCTGACGCTGCCGGAGGGCGTCACCGCGGAATTCAACGGAGAGAACGAGCAGATCATGGAGGCCATGAGCCAGCTGCTGCTGATGCTGCTGCTGGGCGTGGTGCTGGTGTACTTCATCATGGTGGCACAGTTCCAGTCGCTGAAATCCCCGTTCATCGTCATGTTTACCATCCCGCTGGCCTTTACCGGCGGCTTCCTGGCCCTGCTGATCGCGGGGATCGAGGTATCTGTCATCAGCCTGATCGGCTTTGTGATGCTGGTGGGCATCATCGTCAACAACGGTATCGTGCTGGTGGATTACATCAACCAGCAGCGGCTGTCCGGCATGGAGCGCCGGGAGGCGATCATCGACGCGGGCGTGACCCGCCTGCGGCCGATCCTGATGACCAGTCTGACCACGATTTTGGGCCTGATCGTCACCGCCACGGCGAAAAACGCCGGCACGGCGCTGATGCAGCCCATCGCCGTGGTCTGTATCGGCGGACTGCTGTACGCCACGCTGATGACGCTGTTCGTGGTGCCCTGTATGTACGACATGATGAACAAGAAGGACATGCAGAAGGTGGACGAGAGCGAATTGCAGATCGTGGATATGTGAGCAAAAAAAGAAAGCCCCGCGGGGCTTTCTTTTTTTGCGCTTAATAGGCCAGCTTCTCGGCCAGATAGGCCTTCAGCTCACTGATGGGGATACGCACCTGCTCCATGGTGTCGCGCTCGCGGACGGTGACGCAGTTGTCGCCGGCGTGCTCGGCATCGCCCACGGTGTCGAAGTCCACGGTGATGCAGAAGGGCGTGCCCACCTCGTCCTCGCGGCGGTAGCGCTTGCCGATGGAGCCGGTCTCGTCGAAGTCCAGCATCCACTCCTTGGACAGGTCCTCGTAGATCTTGCGGGCGGGCTCGGAGAGCTTCTTGCTCAGGGGCAGGATGGCGGCCTTGTAGGGCGCCAGGGCCGGGTGCAGGTGCAGCACCACGCGGACGTCGTTCTTCTCCGCGTCCACGACCTCCTCGTCGTAGGCGTCCACCAGCACGGCCAGGACGCTGCGCTCCACGCCCAGAGAGGGCTCGACCACATAGGGGATGTAGCGCTCGTTGGTCTCGGGGTCGAAGTAGGTCAGGTCCTTGCCGGACACGGTCTGGTGCTGGGTCAGGTCGTAGTCGGTGCGGTCGGCCACGCCCCACAGCTCGCCCCAGCCGAAGGGGAACAGGAACTCGAAGTCCGTGGTGGCCTTGGAGTAGAAGCACAGCTCCTCGGGGTCGTGGTCACGCAGGCGGAGGTTCTCGTCCTTCAATCCGATGCCCAGCAGCCAGTTGTGGCAGAAGGTGCGCCAGTAGTTGAACCACTCCAGGTCGGTGCCGGGCTTGCAGAAGAACTCCAGCTCCATCTGCTCGAACTCGCGGACGCGGAAGATGAAGTTGCCCGGGGTGATCTCGTTGCGGAAGGACTTGCCGATCTGGCAGACGCCGAAGGGCAGCTTGCGGCGGGTGGTGCGCTGGGTGTTCACAAAGTTGGTGAAGATGCCCTGGGCCGTCTCGGGACGGAGATAGACGGTGTTCTTGGCGTCCTCGGTGACGCCCTGGAACGTCTTGAACATCAGGTTGAACTGGCGGATATCGGTGAAGTTGTGCTTGCCGCAGGAGGGGCAGGGGATGTTGTGCTCCTCCACAAAGTCCTTCATCTCCTGCTGGGAGAAGGCGTCGATGGGCTTGCTGAGCTCAAAGCCGTTCTCGTGGCACCAGTCCTCGATGAGTTTGTCGGCGCGGAAGCGCTCCTTGCACTCCTTGCAGTCCATCAGGGGGTCGGAGAAGCCGGCCAGATGGCCGCTGGCCACCCAGGTCTGGGGGTTCATGAGGATGGCGGCGTCCTGCCCCACGTTGTAGGGGTTCTCCTGGACAAATTTCTTCCACCAGGCCTTCTTGATGTTGTTCTTCAGCTCCACGCCCAGGGGGCCGTAGTCCCAGGTGTTGGCCAGGCCGCCGTAGATCTCGCTGCCGGCAAAGATGATGCCGCGGTTTTTGCAGAGGGCGACGATCTTGTCCATCGTTTTTTCGGTGTTTTTCATGGTGAGGTTCCTCCTATATGAAGTGTTTTGGCAACAAAAAAACGCCCTGAGCCGGTAAGGCTCAGGGCGAACTAAACATAGTCCGTGGTTCCACCTGAATTTGGATACTTCCACACTCTTCTGCCGGTAACGGGGCTTCCGGCGGGCATTTCCTCCCGCGGCTCAGGGCCGCCACGCCCATCATCGCCTGTATCGGGAAAAGAATAGCACGTTTCGGGGTGGTTGTCAAGCACACAAAGCAAAAACCGCCGCAGCTGCGGCGGTTTTCGGCTGTTTTCGGTTACTTTCCGGCGGCCATGACCTTTCCGGCGGCATCCACCACCAGACGGTCGGTCTTTGCGCCGGCGGCGCTCTTGCTGAAGCTCACTGTCCACGCGCCGGCGGTGACGTCATAGGTGGCGTACACTTCGTCGTACGCGCCGGTGTACTGGGCCTTGGCCGCGTCGATGGCGGCCTGCTGGCTGACGCTCTTGCGGCCGATCTGGGCGGTGCCCAGAATGGACAGCAGCGCATCGCGGTTGGCGTTCCACACCTCGGTGGTCATGGTCTCGGAGGGGGAAGCCACATAGCTGCCCGGTACGTCCTCAAAAAAGATGTCCGCCATGACCATGGTGCCCTTTTCCGTGTCCTCCTCCGTGTGCTGCCAGACCTTCATGCCGTTGGCAAGGGTGATCTCCTCACTGGTGACGCCGGTGCCGCAGATGCCGTAGCCTCCCGTCCAGCACAGCAGCGTGTAGCTGACGGTGGGGTCATCGGTCTTGTAGAAGCGGATGCCCTCGGTCTTGTCGCTGCCGTTGTCGGACACCTGCTCCCAGCTCCAGCCTTCAGGCAGGTCCAACGCCATGTCCACATAGCCGTGGGTGAACTCGGCGGTGGTGACGGTGGGCTGGGGGTCCGGCGCGGGATCGGGGTCGGGCTTGTCGTCGTTGTTCTTTTTGCCGCAGGCCATCAGCGACAGGGCGCAGGCCAGGGCCAGGATAAATGCCAAAAACTTCTTCATGGGGGTCGTGCCTCCTTTTCTGTCTCTATTTGTTTGTGTATATACACCGCCCGGGGGCGGGGAGGGCGATGGGCCCGCCCTCTATCCACTAAGACGGAGCGCGGCGGGGTTTAGTTCCGCTTTTCTTATTCGCGGCCCTCGGGCAGCTGGGCGATGACGGTCTTGTACAGATGGCGGAAGAAGAACAGCGTCAGCGTCAGGGAGAATACCTCCGCGATGGGGTAGCTCCACCACACCAGGTCGCTGTTGCCCACGGAGGCGCCGTACCGGGCCAGCACGTAGGCGATGGGGATCAGGAACACCAGCTGGCGGACGATGGAGGTGATCATGGAGTACAGGGATCTGCCCAGCGCCTGGAAGGAGGCGCCCAGGGCGATGCACGCGCCGGCCATGCAGAAGCTGATGGAGATGATCCGCAGGGCGGGTATGCCCACGGAGAGCATGGTGTCGGTGGCGTCAAATATCTTCAGCAGAGGGCCGGGGATGACCCAGAAGAGGACGGTGCCGAAGGCCATGATGATGGAGGCGTACAGCGCGCCGCGCTTGATGGTCTCCACCATGCGCTTGCGGTTCCGGGCACCGTAGTTATAGGCGACGATGGGCACCACGCCGTTGTTCATACCGAAGACGGGCATGAAGATAAAGGAGTTCAGCTTGAAGTACGCGCCGAAAGCGGTGGCCGCCGTCTCGTGGGCGGCGTGGTAGGTGATGAGTATCTTGTTCATCAGGAACGTCATCACCGAACCGATGGCGATCATAATGACGCTGGGCAGGCCGATGGCATAGATCTCGCCGATGAGCCGGAAGTCCGGGCGGAAGCCCTTGATGGACAGGGTGATGTCGGTATTCTTCTTGTGGTTGAAGTATATGGCCAGGGCGCAGCCGCAGAACTGGCCGATGATGGTGGCCACGGCAGCGCCGGTAACGCCCATGTTCAGGGTAAAGATAAAGATGGGGTCCAGAATGATGTTGATGATGGCGCCCAGACCCTGGGTGTACATACTGAGGATAGACCGCCCCGTGCCCTGGAGCAGCCGTTCGTACATGATCTGGCAGAACATACCCAGCGAGCCGATGGTCACCACCCGCAGGTAGTCGTTGCCCATGCGGATGATGTTCTCTATCTGGGTCTGGGAACGGAAGAACAGGTCGGAGCAGGTGGCGCCCAGAGCGGCGGAGATGACGAAGCCCACCAGCGCCAGCAGTATGCCGTGGTTGGCGACCTTGTCGGCGCGTTCACGCTGTCCGGCACCCAGTGCCCGGCCCATCAGGGCGTTGACGCCTACGGCGGTGCCGGTGGCCAGACCGATCATCAGGTTCTGGGCGGGAAAGGCCAGCGAAACGGCGGTGAGCGCCTGCTCGCTGACACGGCTGACGAACACGCTGTCCACAATGTTGTACAGGGCCTGCACCAGCATGGACGCGATGATGGGCAGGGACATATTCCAGATCAGCTTGGAAATGGGCATGATGCCCAGCTTGTTTTCTTCGGGCAAGGTATCACTCTTTTCTGTGCGAAATATTCAGTGTCTCTTATTGTATCATGTATATCCATAAAAGGAAATCCCCGAAATGCGCTTTTTCTGCACATTTCGGGGGTGTTTTTTGTTGAAATAACGCAAAATTATTTCGCGCAGCGAAGCAGTTACCGGCGGGAGAAAAAGGCCCGGATCTCCTCCGCCGTGCAGGCGGCGCTGCCCTGGGCGAAGCCATCCCGGCCGCCGCCCCGGCCATGGAGCGTCTCGTTCATGTCCTTCACCAGCGGCCGGATATCCTGTCCGGCATGGATGAGCGCGTACCGGTACGTGCCGTCTGTTCCGGAGAACACGGCGCAGCGGCCGCCGCACGTCTGGGCCACGGCGTCGCACAGGCGGCGGACACCGTCGCCCTCCAGCGGTTCGGTGATGAGCACGGTGTCACCCGCGCCGGCGTATTCCGCCGCTGTGTGGGCGAAGACCTGCGCTTCCAATCCGGCGGCGCGTTCCCTGGCGGCCAGCAGCTCGGACTGCATCCGCTCCACGGCGGCAAAGGACGCCTCCGGCTTTACCGACAGCGATTGCCCGATCTGGCGGGATTGTTCCCAGCAGGCGGAGAGATGGTCCAGCGCTCGCTGGCCGCACAGCAGCTCCAGCCGCACGCCGTCCCGGAATTTCTGCCAGCCCACGAACTTCACCAGGCCCACCTGGCCGCTGGCGGCCACATGGGTGCCGCAGCAGGCGCACAGGTCCGCGCCGGGGAACTCCGTAAGGCGCACAGGCCCCTCCAGGGCTTTTTTGCTGCGGTAGGGCAGGGCGGCCAGCTCCTCCGGGGAGGGATACCAGATGTGGATGGGGTGGTTTTCCCAGATGTACCGGTTGGCGCGGCGCTCGATGTCCTGCACCTGCTCCCAGTTGATGTCGGCGTTGTAGTCGATGGTCACGGTATCCGCGCCCAGGTGGAAGCCCACGTTGTCGCAGTGGAAGGAGCTGCACAGCATACCGGAGACGATGTGCTCGCCGGAGTGCTGCTGCATATGGTCGAAGCGCCGCGCCCAGTCGATGCGGCCGCTGACCTCCGCGCCCTCGGGCAGCGCCCGGTCGCACAGGTGGGTGACGACGCCGTCCTTCTCATGGACGTCCAGCACCCGGGCATCCCCCAGCGTGCCGTGGTCGGCGGGCTGTCCGCCGCCCTCGGGATAGAAGGCCGTGCGGTCCAGTACCACCGCAAAGCCGCCCGTCACAGCCCCGCAGGACTCCATCACGGCGGTGAAGTCCTGCAGAAAGGCGTTTTCATAGTAGAGCTTGACGGTGGCCATCAGTCGTCCTTCTCCACCTCGCCCACGATGGCGATGTGCAGCTCATCCAGCTGCTTCTGCTCCACAGTGGACGGCGCGCCCATCATGATGTCCTGGGCGTTCTTGTTCATGGGGAAGGGGATGATCTCGCGGATGGAGCTTTCGCCGGCCAGCAGCATGACCATGCGGTCCACGCCCGGGGCGATACCCGCGTGGGGAGGCGCACCGTAGCAGAAGGCGTTGTACATGGCGGGGAACTTCTTTTTCACGTCCTCCTCGCCCAGGCGCACCAGCTCGAAGGCCTTGATCATGATCTCCGGGTCGTGGTTACGGACGGCGCCGGAGCTGAGCTCCACGCCGTTGCACACCAGGTCGTACTGGTTGGCGTAGATGTCCAGCGGGTCGATCTCGCCGCGCTCGGCTTTCAGCAGGATATCCATGCCGCCGTTGGGCATGGAGAACGGGTTGTGGCAGAACTCCAGCTCGCCGGACTCGTCGCCGATCTCGTACATGGGGAAGTCCACGATCCAGCAGAACTCATAGCGCTCCTTGTCGAAGTGGTTTTCGCAGGCGGCGCCGAAGGTCTTGATAAGCACGCCCACGGACTTGGTGGCGTATTGGCCTGCGGTTGCCAGCACCAGGGTGCCCGGCTTCAGGTCGATGATCTTGCCCAGCTCGGCCTCCACCGGGGCGACGAACTTGGCGATGCCGCCGGCCAGCTGGCCGTTTTCGTCCACCTTGAACCAGTAGGCCTTGCTGCCGGACTGGACCTCGCAGTCGGTGAGCAGCTTCTCCACCTGCTTGCGGGTCAGGGCGCAGTCGCTGATGGGCACCATCTTTACGGTCTGGCCCTTGAAGGCCTCGAACTCGCTGGCGACGAACAACTCGCTGACGTTTTTGCAGGTCAGGTCGATACGCAGGTCGGGCTTATCGGAGCCGTAGGTCTCCATGGCGGTGTTGTAGGGGATGCGGCGGAAGGGGGCGGAGGAGGCTACGTTGTAGGTGCCGAACTTGGCGAAGATGGGGGGCAGCACGTCCTCCAGCACGGCGAAGATGTCGTCCTGGGTGGCGAAGGCCATCTCCATATCCAGCTGATAGAACTCGCCGGGGGAGCGGTCGCCGCGGGCGTCCTCGTCGCGGAAGCAGGGGGCGATCTGGAAATAGCGGTCGAAGCCGGAGGTCATCAGCAGCTGCTTGAACTGCTGGGGGGCCTGGGGCAGGGCGTAGAACTTGCCGGGGTGCTTCCGGGCGGGCACCAGATAGTCGCGGGCGCCCTCGGGGGAGCTGGCGGTCAGGATGGGGGTGGTGATCTCCAGGAAGCCGTGCTCCATCATGGCGGCGCGCAGGGCGGCCACCACCTGGCAGCGCAGGATGATGTTCTGCTTGACCGTCGGGTTACGCAGGTCCAGATAGCGGTACTTCAGCCGCTGGGTCTCGTCGGCCTCGCGGCTGCGGTTGATCTCGAAGGGCAGGGCGTTATAGCGGCAGCGGCCCAGCACCTCGATCTTGGTGGGGACCACCTCGATCTCGCCGGTGGGCAGCTTGGGGTTCTTGCTGGCGCGCTCGCGGACGGTGCCCTCCACGCTGATGGTGGACTCCTTGTTCAGGCCCTTGATGACCTTCAGGTCGGCCTCGTCCTCCACCACCACCTGGGTGGTGCCGTAGAAGTCACGCAGCACCACGAAGGCCAGGCTGCCGCCTACCTCGCGGACATTCTCCATCCAGCCCACGATCTTCACGGACTTGCCCACATCGGCCAGCCGCAGCGCATTGCAGGTATGTGTACGCATCTGCATCATTGTTGTTTTCCTCCCATTTATGATTGTGTTTTGTATAATAATATTGAAATATTACTTATAGTTGTTGCTTCGCGGCCTGCTTCTTTCACAGGGGAGCCCCTTTGGCCTTATTTCTCCACGATGACCTTGCCCTTGTTCCTCTCGGCCAGACCGTCGCGCACCCGCGCCAGGGTGGCGGCAAAGTCCAGGGTGGTTTGCTCGCCGCTGGTCATATCCTTGCAGGCAATGACGTTGTTTTTCACCTCGTCCTCGCCCAGGAACACCACATAGGGCACGCCGGTCTTGTCGGCGTAGTTCATCTTGGCCTTGAACTTTTTTTGCTCGGTGTACAGCTGGGTCCGCACGCCGGCGTCCCGCAGCTTTGTGGCCAGTGTGACGGCGGCGGACAGGTCCTCGGTCATGGGCAGGATCAGCACATCCGCCGGAGCGGTGGGCAGATCGCCGTTGAGCATTCCCTGCTCGCCCAGCACGTAGAACAGCCGGGTCAGGCCGATGGAGATGCCCACGCCGGGCAGCTGCTTGTCGGTGTAGTACGCTGCCAGGTTGTCATACCGGCCGCCGGAGCAGACGGAGCCGATCTCCGGGTGGTCCAGCAGCGCCGTTTCGTACACGGTGCCGGTGTAGTAATCCAGACCCCGGGCAATGGTCAGGTCCACGGCAAAGTTCTCCTCCGGCACGCCGAAGGCGGACAGGTATTTCACCACGGTCTTCAGCTGGTCCAGACCCTCGTCAAACACCTCGTTCCGACCGGCGTAGCCCTCCAGGGCGGAGAGTACCTGATCGTTGCTGCCGGTGATGGCGATGAATTTCAGGATCTCATCGGCGCTTTCGGCGGACACGCCCACCTCGTCGGTCAGCAGGGTACGGACCTTCTCTGCGCCGATCTTGTCCAGCTTGTCCACGGTACGCATGATGTCGCCGGCCTTGTCGGTCAGGCCCAGCATGGCGTAAAAGCCGTTGAGGATCTTGCGGTTGTTCACCCGGATGCAGAAGCGCCTGAGCCCCAGCTCACTGAACGCACGGTAGATGATGGCGGGCATCTCGGCCTCGTTGGTGATGTCCAGCTTGCCGTCGCCGATCACGTCGATATCCGCCTGATAGAACTCGCGGAAGCGGCCGCGCTGGGCGCGCTCGCCCCGGTAGACCTTGCCGATCTGGTAGCGGCGGAAGGGGAAGGACAGGTCGTTGTAGTGCAGGGCCACATACTTGGCCAGCGGCACCGTCAGGTCAAACCGCAGGGCCAGGTCGGCGTCGCCCTTGTTGAAGCGGTAGATCTGCTTCTCCGTTTCGCCGCCGCCCTTGGCCAGCAGCACCTCCGCCGCCTCGATCACCGGGGTGTCCAGCGGGGTGAAGCCGTACAGGGAATAGGTGCGGCGCAGGATGTCCATCATGCGCTCCATCTGCTGCTGCGGCTTGGGCAGCAGCTCCATAAAGCCGGACAGGGTCCGGGGGGTCATCTCAGCCATTTTCCGTCTCTCCTTTATCTTCGGTGGTTTCGTTTTGCTCGTTTGTCTCCGGCAGCTCCTCCGCGCCGGGCGTTAGCGTGTGGGCGGCGGCCTCGCGGGCGGCCTCGGCCTCCGCCTCATGCTTCAGCTCCCAGGCGACCTCGCGGTAGATATCATCCAGGGCCCGGCCCTTCTTCACGCCGATGCGCTGGCCGATGACACCGCCGACTATGGCCAGCGCCAGGCCCGCATACCACAGACCCGGTACAATGACAGGCAGCAGCAGGCCCGCCAGCGCACCGAACCAGACGCCCAGCTCCTCGCAGTGGCCCCGGACGGCGTGGTAGGCGCCTTTTTTCTCCCGGAGGTGCGTCATTCGCTTCAGCTGCGCCAGGCACATACCGACCCGCAGCAGCGCCAGCGCCGTCAGCGGGATGAAGATGTCCCGCACGTGGTTGTTGATGAAGTCCAAAACAGCCTGCATAGCGTTCTCCTTTGTGTTTGTGTCGGCGGCGCGGACGAAAAAACGCTCCCGTCCCTGCATTGGGACGAGAGCGTAAAACACTTCGTGGTGCCACCCAAATTCGGCCTTGCGGCCCTTTTTGCTCCTGTTACGGGGAGCGCGCCGTGGATGTTTCCATCCCCGCTAACTCGCTGTCTTCACCTGTGCCTTGCCGCGGTGCACTTTCAGCCGATGGCGCACCTCTCTTGCAGCGGCGGTGTACAGGCTACTCCTGCGAGGTCTGCACGGTTATCCCTTATTGTATGCGATTTGCCGATGGTTGTCAAGCCGTAAAGGGCTTGTTCTTGGGGTTGACGATGTCACGCCAGTCCAGGTCGCCCCGGTCCAGACCCAGCACCAGCATCTCGGCGGTGGCCAGGTTGCTGGCAAAGGGCACGTTGTTCTGGTCGCACAGGCGGGAAATATACGTGATGTCTGCGTCCGGCGTTTTCTGGTTGGGGTCACCGAAGCACAGCACCATATCGATCTCGTTATAGGCGATGCGGGCGGCGATCTGCTGTCCGCCGCCGTGGGCGAAGGACAGGAAGCGGTGTATGGTCAGCCCGGTAGCGTCGGCGATCTGCTGGCCGGTGCGGGCGGTGGCGCAGAGGGTGTGCTTGGCCAGGATGCCGCAGTAGGCGGTGCAGAACTGGACCATCAGCTCTTTCCGGTTGTCGTGTGCCATCAATGCAATATTCATGGAGGGCTCCTTTCCTTATATCTTCATCAGCGGGGTTTTCTGCCCCATGATGCGTTTCGCAATGTTTTCATAGGCCCGGGCGGCGTAGTAGTTCTGCTCCCGCAGCACCAGTCCGCGGTTCAGACAGTAGGGGACGTCCGGGTCCTCCGGTATCACGCCCAGCAGCGGCAGGCCCGCCGCGTCGATGGCGTCGTCGATGGTGGTGTGCAGCTGACGCAGCACCTTTTTGGACACGCGCCCCACCACCAGATGCACCGTCCCGCTGGGAAAGGCGGACAGCTCTGCGGCGGTGCGCTGGGCGTCCCGCATGGCGGACACGTCCGTGGTGGTGATGACGATCACCTGGTCGGCCATGCACGCTGCCATCTGGAAGCCCTGGCCCAGTCCGGCGGGCGCGTCGATCAGGCACCAGTCGTAGCTTTCCCGTATCTCACGCGCCAGCGCCTGCAGCTTCGGAACCGACAGGGACAGCGGGCGGTCGGCCATGGGTGCGGTCAGCAGGGAGAGGGAGGGGTATCGCTCGTGGGGCACCGCCGCCTCGCGCAGGGTGCAGCGGCCCTCCAGCACGTCGGAGAAGTCCATCAGCGCCCGGTCGCTGAGCCCCAGCGCCAGATCCAGGTTCCGCAGGGTGATGTCACAGTCCAGGCACAGCACCCGCTGCCCCATGTGGGCCAGCGCCAGTGCCACGTTGGCGGTGAAGGTGGTCTTGCCGGTGCCGCCCTTACCGGACGCCACGGCGATGATCTTGCCCATGGACTTCCTCCTTTCGTGGGCCGCCTATACCAGCGGCGCTTTTTTGATCCGGGCAAAGGCCCGGGGAAATTGCTTCGGTGTGTGCTGTGTTTTTTCGATGGATACGATGCGGTGCACCACGTCCGTCTCCGGCACGGTGTAGTCCGTGACGCCGGAGAGCTGTCCGCCCAGCTGGGCGATGGCGCTGTGGGCCTGACGTATCTCCTCGTCGGTGGAGACGGATTTCATGGCGGCGAACTGTCCGCCTACCTTTACCAGCGGCAGCGTCAGCTCGCACAGTACGTTCAGCTGAGCCACGGCACGGGAGACCGCCAGATCGAACTGCTCCCGGTGCTGCGCGGCGAATTCCTCCGCCCGGGCGTGAACGCAGGTCACATTTTTCAACTCCAGGTCCGTCTGGACCTCCTTCAGGAAGTCCACCCGCTTGCCCAGACTGTCCAGCAGCGTGAAGCGGGCGTCCGGCGTCAAGATCGCCAGCACCATGCCGGGAAAGCCCGCGCCGGTGCCTACGTCGATGACGCGCTTGCCGGACAGATCCAGCTGCGCCGCCAGCGCCGCGCAGTCCAGCAGGTGCAGGGTGGCAACGTCCCGGGGCGCGGTGATGGCCGTGAGGTTCATCACCTTGTTTTTTTCCAGCAGCAGTTCGGCGTAGCGCGCCAGCTTGTCCGCGGCGGCGGGGTCCAGGTCCAGGGCTGTCAGCCCGGCGGTCAGGAGGTCCCTCATTTCTGCTGCTCTTTCAGCAGGTCGCGGATCTCGGTGAGCAGCTCCTCGCTGGTGGGAGCCGGTTCTTCCTCCTCCTGCGGCTCCTCGTCCTTTTTGCCCAGCTTGTGCAGCTGGTTGATGGTCTTGACCATCAGGAAGATGACGAAGGCCACCAGAACAAAGTCAATGACCGTGCTCAGAAACGTGCCGATGCCCAGGGTAACGGCCTCGGTGACCACCTGGCCTGCCTCGTCCAGCACCTCCGGCTTCAGCACGATATTCAGCTGTCCCAGATCCACGCCGCCGATGAGCAGGCCGATCAGGGGCATGAACACATCGTTCACCAGAGAGGTGGTGATCTTACCGAACGCGGTACCGATGATCACGCCGACGGCCATATCCATGACGTTGCCGCGCATGGCGAAGGTCTTGAATTCCGCAAAAAACTTCTTCATTTGTGTTGTCTCCTATACTTGCGGTATAAAGTGCGCGCGATATTACAGGCTGCTATCAGTGCAGCGGTACCAGGCGCTCCTTGCCGCCCATGTAGGGCTGCAGCGCCTTGGGTACCAGCACGGAGCCGTCCGCCTGCAGGTTGTTCTCCAGCAGGGCGATCAGCATACGGGGCGGGGCCACCACGGTGTTGTTCAGGGTGTGGGGCAGGTACAGCTTGCCGTCCTCGCCGCGGACGCGGATCTTCAGGCGGCGGGCCTGGGCGTCGCCCAGGTTGGAGCAGGAGCACACCTCGAAGTACTTTTGCTGGCGGGGGGACCAGGCCTCAATGTCGCAGGACTTGCACTTCAGGTCCGCCAGGTCGCCGGAGCAGCACTCCAGCTGCCGCACAGGGATATCCAGGCTGCGGAACAGCTCCACCGACCAGCGCCACATCTTCTCGTACCAGGCCTTGGAGTCCTCGGGCTTGCAGACCACGATCATCTCCTGCTTTTCAAACTGGTGGATGCGGTACACGCCACGCTCCTCGATGCCGTGGGCGCCCTTTTCCTTGCGGAAGCAGGGGGAGTAGGAGGTCAGCGTCTGGGGCAGCTTGTCCTCCGGCAGGATCTGATCGATGAACTTGCCGATCATGGAGTGCTCGCTGGTGCCGATCAGGTACAGGTCCTCACCCTCGATCTTGTACATCATGGCGTCCATATCCGTCTGGCTCATCACGCCCTCCACCACGTTGCCGTGGATCATAAACGGCGGGATGCAGTAGGTGAAGCCCTTGTCGATCATAAAGTCACGGCCATAGGCGGTGACGGCGGAGTGCAGCCGCGCGATGTCGCCCATCAGGTAATAGAAGCCGTTGCCGGATACACGGGCGGCGGCGTCCATATCCACGCCGTCGAAGCGCTCCATGATCTCCGTGTGGTAGGGGATGGGGAAGTTTGGGGTCTTGGGCTCGCCGAAGCGCTCCACCTCTACGTTGCAGCTGTCGTCCGGACCGATGGGCACAGACTCGTCGATCATCTGGGGGATGACCAGCAGCAGCTTGTTCATGGCGGCCTCGGCGTTGGCCTTCTTCTCCTCCAGACGGGTCATGCGCTCGGCGTTGGCCTTTACGGCGGCGTTGTTGGCATCGATCTCCGCCTGAAGGGCGGCCTTCTCCGCCTCGTCGGCGCACTTTTTCAGCCTGCCGAACAGGGGGCCGTTGGCCTTGGATAGTTTGTTGCGCTCGGCCTTCAGGGCCTCGCCCTCGTTGATGGCCTCGCGGCGCTCGCTGTCCAGGGCGATGACCTCGTCCACCAGGGGCAGCTTGGCGTTCTGGAACTTCTTGCGGATATTCTCCTTTACCAGGTCCGGGTTCTCCCGGATAAACTTGATGTCAAGCATATTCTATACCTCTATTCGATGATGTTTCACGTGAAACGCTTATCGCTTTCCCAGCTTCTCCAGAGTCTCCAGCAGGGCGTTCAGGTCCTCGGTGCCGTAGTATTCCAGCTCGATGCGCCCCTTCTTTTTGCCGTTGACGATGCGGCAGGGGCGGCCCAGCTTTTCGCCCAACTCACGGGCGGCCTCCTCAACATAATTGACGGAAAGCGCGTCCTTTTGGGGCTTTTCTTTTTTCTCGGCGGTGAGTTTTTTTACCAGCAGTTCCGTCTGGCGGACGGAGAGGGCGTCCTTGACCACGGTCTCCGCGGCGGCCTGCTGCTGTTTGCTGCCCAGCGTCAACAGGGCGCGGGCGTGTCCGGCGGACAGCCGTCCGTCCTCCACCATGGCCCGCACCGGCTCGGTCAGCCCCAGCAGGCGCAGGGCGTTGGCCACGGTGGGGCGGGACTTGCCCACCCGCTGGGCACACTCGTCCTGGGTCATGCCGTACTGCTCCGTCAGCACCCGGTAGCCCTCGGCCTCCTCAATGGGGTTCAGATCCTCTCGCTGGAGGTTTTCGATCATGGCCAGCTCCATGGCCTTGCGGTCGTCGGCCTCGATGACCACCACGGGCACCTGTGTCAGCCCGGCCATCCGCGCCGCCCGCCACCGCCGTTCACCGGCGATGATCTGATAGTAGCCGGATTGCAGCTTCCGCACGGTCAGCGGCTGGATGATGCCGTGTATCCGGATGGAGTCCGCCAGGTCACTGAGGGCCTCCGGCTCAAAGCTCTTTCTGGGCTGGGTGGAGCAGCTCTCCACCTGGCTGATGGGCAGCAGCAGGGAGGAGGCGCGCTCGTCCTTGGCGGCGATGACGTCATCGCCCAGCAGTGCGCTCAGTCCCTTGCCCAGACCTTTTGTGTTCGCCATACCGCGTCTCCTTTCAGCAGTTGTTCTTCCGCAAAAATTCCGCTGCCAGCGCCGTGTATGCGTCCGCGCCCCGGCAGGTCTTGTCATAGGCGGTGATGGGCTTGCCGTGGCTGGGCGCTTCGCTGAGCCGCACGTTCCGCGGGATCACGGTGCTGTACACCTTCCCGGCAAAAAACCGCTTCAGCTCCTGGGCTACCTGTATAGACAGGTTGGTGCGGCCATCGAACATGGTCAGCAGCACGCCCTCGATGTCCAGCCCCGGGTTCATGCTGCGCCGCACGATACGCACGGTGTTCATCAGGTCGCTGAGTCCCTCCAGCGCGTAGTACTCGCCCTGCACCGGCACCAGCAGACTGTTGGCGGCGCACAGTGCGTTCAGCGTCAGCAGCTCCAGCGAGGGCGGACAGTCGATGAAGATGAAATCGTAATTGTCCGCCACCTGCCGCAGCGCGGCCTTCAGCAGGAACTGCCGGTCGTCCATGCTGATCATCTCCACGCCGGCGCCGGCCAGCGCCTTGCTGCTTGGCAGCACGTCGCCATAGGGCGTGGTCACGATCAACTGGGCCGTCTCTGCGCCGTTGATGAGCGCATCGTAGACGCCGTTGCTGGTGGTCTTGTCCACGCCCATGCCGCTGGTGGCGTTGGCCTGGGGGTCAAAATCGCACAGCAGCACCCGCTTGCCAGCGGCTTTTACGGCAGCGGCCAGGTTTACGCAGGTGGTGGTCTTGCCCACGCCGCCCTTCTGATTTACGATCGCAATGATTTTCGCCACAGCAAATTCCTCTTTCTATCTGAGTTCATTATGATAGTATATACCACCTGCATGGAGGGTTTCAAGAGGGAAAATGCAAATTTTCGCCCTTTTGTTTCACGTGAAACATAAAGGGACAAAAGCAGGGCGGCTGTTTCACGTGAAACAACCGCCCCGTTCCTTATACCAGTATCACGCCGTCCAGCGGCGGCAATGTCAGGTGTGCTTTCCCGTCGATGACCAGAAATCGCTGCCCGGTCACCGCGTCCTGCGCGGTGGGCGCGTCCCAGGCCAGCGTCAGGTCTGCCGGCGCATCCCCGGCGTTCAGCGCCGTTACCGTGCGCTCGCCTCCGCGCTCACGCTCGATGGCCAGAGCGCCGCCTCGGGCCAGCAGATAGCGCAGGGCGCCCGAGCGCAGGCTCTCCCGCGTTCGCCGCAGCTGTCCCAGAGTGCGGAAGAAGTCCGTCAGCGCCGCGTCCTCGCTGCCCCAGGGGAAGGCGCCCCGGTTCAGCGGATCCTCGAAGCCCTGCACGCCGGCCTCGTCGCCGTAGAAGAGGGTGGGAGAGCCGGGGAAGCTGTAGAGCAGCATTCCCGCCAGACGGAGCTTTGCCCGGCCCCGGGCCAGCTCAGTGGGGGAGAGACGGTACGCCGCACGCTCCGCCTTGGTTTTCGGTGTGCCCTCCGCGCCCAGCAGCGTCAGAATGCGCGCTGTGTCGTGGGTACCCAGGAAGTTCATGGCGCCATAGAAGGCGAAGGGCGGGTAGTTCTCACGAATTGTCTCCATGCTGTCGCGGAAGACCGCGGCGTCGCCGCCGGCCAGCCAGTTCAGCAGGGCCGTGCGGAAGGGGTAGTTCATCAGGCCGTGGACCTGGCGGCCCAGCAGGTATCTGCGCCGTTGGGAGTAGGCGATCTTGTTGCTGCCGTCCTCCCAGACCTCACCCAGCAGGTAAGCCCCGGGCTTTTCCGCGTCGATGGCCGAGCGGATACCCTCGATAAAGTCGCCGGGCAGCTCGTCGGCCACATCCAGCCGCCAGCCGTCCGCGCCGCAGCGCAGCCAATGCCGGACCACGCTGTCCTGATCGCCGAAGATGAAGTCACGGTAAGCCGGCTGCGCCTCATTGACGGCGGGCAGGGTCTTCACGCCCCACCAGGCGTCGTAGTCCGACGGCCACGGGTGGAAGCTGTACCAGCTGTAATACTGTGAGTCCCGGCTCTGGGCCGCCCCCGGCTCCGGATAGTAGCCCTCGGCGTTGAAGTACCGGCTGTTGCTGCCGGTATGGTTGAACACGCCGTCCAGTATCACACGCATCCCACGCTGATGGGCGGCGGTGCACAGGGCGCGGAAGTCAGCCTCTGTGCCCAGCAGCGGGTCGATGGCCCGATAGTCGCCGGTGTCGTAGCGGTGGTTGCTGGCGGCCTCAAAAATGGGGTTCAGATACAGTGTCGTCACACCCAGGCCCGCCAGATAGTCCAGCTTCTCCGTGATGCCCTGCAGCGAGCCGCCAAAGAAGTCGCGGTTGGTGATCTGCCCGTGCTCGTCCGGAAGGAACACCGGCTGCTCGTTCCAGCCGCGGTGCAGCCACCGGTGCCCGGGCATATGGCTCACGTCCGGCATGGATACACGGCGGAACCGATCCGGGAAGATCTGGTACGTCACGCCGCGCCCGAACCAGTCCGGGGCGGGGGAGGGCTCGTATACCGTCAGCTGCCAGCATGCCGCCTTCTCCGGCGCGTCCTGCAAGCCATTTTTGCCGTACCACACGCAGCGCCCGTCCACGTCCGTCAGGCGGAAGCAGTACCAGCACAGCTCACCGCCAGCCGGCGCGGTGTATGTGCCGGCGAAGCCGCCCTCCGCCGGCGGCAGGGCGCACGTGTCCTCCGTGCCTGCGAACTCCCGGAGCACCAGCAGCTCGCAGCCGTAGTAGGTGTCGTCCGCCAGCGCAAAGCGCACTTCGGCGCCGCAGGGGACGGCGCCGAAGGGGTCTTTATAATGTTTGTCTCTCGAATTGAAATAGGGTCCCATGTGTGCCTCTTGTCTCTATAACAGATTTACCGCATCAGCGCGTCCTCGCCGGCGGCGGTGGCGCCGGTGCCATCCCGGGTGAACCAGGCGTTGATGATGTCCACGGCCGCATTGGCCAGCAGACTGCCGCTGCCGCCCTTCTCCACCACGATGGCGATGGCGATCTCCGGATCGTCATAGGGGGCGTAGGCCACAAAGGTGCCGTTGGCGATATCCGTACCCACCTGGGCCGAGCCGGTCTTGGCGCCGGCCTCCACCACACAGCGGGAAAAGGCGCTCCGCAGGGAGTCGTAGGTCAGATCGTGCATACCCTTGGTCACCGCCGCCATGGTGCTGTCCGAGATGTTCAGGTCGTTCAGCGGCCCCTTGCCATATACGCCGATAACTCGTGAATTATCATAAGATTTTACGTTTTTCAGAAGATGTGCCTCATAGTGCTCGCCGCCGGATACCAGCGTGGCCACATAGTTGGCCAGCTGCAGGGGGGTGAACAGGTTGTAGGACTGGCCGATGGCCGCCGTGATGGTCTGGCCGTCGGTCCACTCCCGGTCGTGGGCCTCCGCCCACTCCGGGGAGGCCAGCACGCCGCTGACATCACCGATCTCAATGCCCGTGGACTGCCCCAGGCCGAAGGCTGTGGCGTACTCGTCAAGCTTCTTGATGCCTGTCAGCCGGCCCACCTCGTAGTAGAAGTAGTTGCAGGAGTCCACGATGGCCTGACTGACGTTGATGCGCCCGTGGGTGGTGTGGGCCTGCCGCCAGATCCAGCACATGGGCTGCGGGTCCACATAGTAGGTGTAGATACCCTTGTCTTCGATAATGGTGCTGGGGGTGATGATGCCCTCCTCCAGCGCCGCCACGGACGTGCACAGCTTGAAGGTGGAGCCGGGGGCGTACACGCCCTGGGTGGCTCGGTTAAACATGGGCAGGCGTTCGTCCTTCACCAGCTCATCATAGTCCAGGTTGAACGTCTCCAGATCGTAGGTGGGGTAGCTGGCCATGGCCAGTACCTCGCCGGTGCCGACCTGGATGACCGCCGCCGCGCCGCCGCGCTCGTTGCTGTCCTTGTCGATCATGCCCTGAATGGTACTGGCCAGCGTGTCCTCCACCACCTGCTGCAGGTCGATGTCGATGGTCAGCGCCACGGTGCCGCCGGGCTGGGGCTCCCGGGTGTACAGCTCGCCGGTGATCTTGCCGTTCTCGTCGGTGGTGATGAGCCGCTTGCCGTCCTTGCCGTGGAGATATTCCTCAAAGGCCTTCTCCACGCCGTCCTTGCCCACCAGGTCATTCATATTGTAGCCCTTGTCGGCGTAGCCCACATAGCCGGTGCTCTCGTCGCTGCGCCACTCCTCCTGCCATATGGCGCCCACGGTGCCCAGAATGTGCGCCGCCAGCTTGGTGTTGTACACCCGCGCCGCCGCTGTCTTGATGGTCACGCCCCGGTACTTTCCGTCGGTGATGCGGCCCAGCAGCTCCGTGGATACATCCTCGGCAAAGGTGTAGCTGCTGCGCCCGTCCAGTTCATACCGCACACCCACGATCAGACGCGCCTGCGCGTCGGTATAGCTGTCATCGACCTTGTAGAGCTTCCGCATGGCGGCCAGCACTTCCGCGCTGCCGCCGTCCGTGGGCAGCTTGTTGTCGTCCAGATACTCCCGGAAGCTCTCGGTCAGGCTTTTGCTGGTCAGCTGGGGAGAGGACCCTGTGGTCATGGGCAGGGTGTCGTTCCATGTGACGCCCTGCTCCTGACACAGCTGTATCAGCTGCCAGATGGCGTCGTTCAGCGCGGCCTCGTCCTTGCCAAAGCTGCTCTTGTCTACCACCAGCGTATAGGCCAGCCGGTTGCTCACCAGCACCTTGCCATTCCGGTCGGTGATGATGCCCCGGGAGGCGGTCACCGTTTCGCTGGCGGTATTGCTGGTGATGGATCTGGCCCGATTTTCGCTGCCGTGCACCACCTGTGCGTCATACAGCACCGCAAAAAACAGCACCAGAAACGCACAGAAAAACCCCAGCAGCACATATACCCGCCGCCGGGAGGGGTGAGGATTTTTCATCATAGCTTGGTTCTCCTATGGTCATTCGCTCAGTGTCCGCCGCTGTGCCCACCGGAACAGCGGGTGCGCCGCCGCCGCGAAGGGCAGCGATACCGCCAGCTCCCTGCCCAGCAGCAGGCCCGCCGCGGTCAGCCCCGCGCCGCTGTGTCCCGCCAGCACCGCCATGTGCAGCAGTCCGCAGAGCAGCATACATACGCCTGTCACCACCAGCGAGCACACCACGCCCGCCATGATGACCTGCCCGCTCAGCAGCCACGCTGCCGCCGCGCCAAGCAGGAACGCCAGCGCGTAAAAGCAGGGCAGACCCGCCACCGGCGAAAGAAGGTCGCACGCCAGCCCGAAAAATACCGCGTACAGCAGCGCCTGCTCGTTGCGCTCCAGCGTGGCCGGTATCACCGCGATGGCCGGCAGCAGGAACGGGTGCACGCCCCATACCCGCACGTATACCAGCACCAGCCCCTGCAGCAGTGCCAGCGCCAGCGCGCACAGACAGTACAATATCCACTTCAGCAGTATCGCCCGCCGTGTCATAGCCGTCCTCCGTCATTGGATCACGTCAAAATCCGTGATAATAAACATCTCCTGTATCGCCGCCACATCGCACTTGGGCGAGAGCACCGCGTACCGCGCCAGCCCGCCGTCATCCGTCTGCACGGACTCCACCGTGCCGATGACCAGCCCGGCGGGATAGTAGCCGCCCAGTCCGGACGTGACGATCACATCGCCCTTGATCAGGTTCGCGCTGTCGCTGAGGTATTGCAGCCGCAGCCGGCCTTCGGCCATCAGGGCCAGGTCACCGCCGGCCACCGCCGTCTCGCCGGTGCGGAATACCCGCGCGCCGAACTGGGAGTCCGTGTCCAACACCGTGGACAGCCGGCACCAGTTCAGGCCCACGTCTGTGACCACACCCACCAGGTTCCCGGCGCTGTCCACCGCGCAGTCGCCTATGGCCACACCGTGCTGACTGCCCCGGTCCAGCACCAGCGTGCTGGCCCAGTTGGACACGTCGCGCTGGGTGACGCGGGCCGCCTCGAACACCAGGTCACTGCGCTGCTGCCGCAGGCCCAGCAGCTGGCGCAGCTCTTTATTCTCGGTCGCCGCCGGCTCCATCTGCCGCAGCTGCTCCTCCAGCTCCGCGATCTGCTGCCGCAGCTCGTCGTTCTCCTGCTGCAGGGTCTCCACGTCCTCAAACCGCTGGCTAATGCCGCCGACCCAGCCCGCCACGGCGGAACCCGCCGCCCGGAAGGGCGAGGCGATCACGCCCAGGGCGTTGTGCAGCAGCCCCGTTCCGGAGCTCAGGGCCGACACCACGCACAGCACAACCGCGATGGTGGCCGCCGCGGCCAGCAGCCATATTCCCGTTTTCGTAAAAAATCGCTTCATGTGTCGTTTGTTCCTCTCTGAAGTCTCCCCCGGCAGGGGAGGCGGCAGCGCACCCTCGCAGAGGGAGCGAAAGGGGCATTATCCCAGCAGCTGTATCCCGAATTCGCCCAGCATCTCCGCCAGCAGCACCACCGGCAGCCCCATCACGTTGAAAAAGTCGCCGTCGATGCGCTCTACCAGCAGCGCGCCCTGTCCCTGTACGCCGTAGGCCCCGGCCTTGTCCATGGGCTCGCCCCCGGCGATATAGGCCTTCAGCTCCCGCTGTGTGGCCGGACGGAAATACACGTCCGTGTGCTGGGCGTGGGTCAGGGCTTTCTCCCCCTGCCGCACCGTCACACCGGTACAGACGGTGTGGCGCCGACCCTGCATGGCCGTCAGCATTTGCAGGGCCTCCGCCTCGTCGGCGGGCTTGCCCAGCTTCTTGTCGTCCAGAAACACCATCGTATCCGCCGTGATGACGATCTCGTCCGCGTCGGACGCCACCGCCTGGGATTTCTCCCGGGAGATGTAGCACACCGTCTCCTCCGGCGTCAGCCCGGCGGGGAAGTATTCCTCCACCTCCGGCACCCGGACGGTAAAGTCGGTGATGCCCATCCGACGCAAAAGCTCCTGCCGCCGGGGGGACCCGGAGGCCAGCACGATCTTTGCCATATACGTCACCTGCCTGTGGAGCCGAAGCCGCCGGCGCCCCGGTCCGTGTCGTCCAGATCGTTCACCACGGCAAGGGACGGCTGCACCACCGGCACCACCATCAGCTGGGCGATCCGGTCCCCGGGCTGCACCGTGTACGGTTCACGCCCCAGGTTTACCAGCCCCACGCCGATCTCGCCCCGGTAGTCGCTGTCGATGACGCCCACGCCGTTGGAAAGGCACACGCCCTTCTTGATGCCCAGCCCGCTGCGGGCGAACACCAGCGCCGCGTAGTCCGCCGACGGCAGGGCGATGGCGATGCCTGTGGGCACCAGCCGCCGTTCCCCGGCTGCCAGCGTCACCGCCTCGTCGATGCAGGCACACAGGTCCATGCAGGCCGCGCCGGCGGTGGCAAAGCGGGGGAGGGGTATCTCCGTCCCGATCTTGGGGGACAGGGCTTTGATCTTCAGCTCCATAGTAACACCTTTTTCTCCTGAAATTGAATACGGTTTGTAAATTATAACGAGTGTTATACCATTTGTTTTACTCTACGCCCCGGTAGAACAGCCCGCGTGTGCTGTTGTCACCGGCGGTGACGGTCCCGGCCCTGTGGGCGCGGAGAAGCGCCGCGCACTCCGCCGCCGTCTCTGTGGTAAACCGCAGGCGTCCGTACCGCAGGCCGCACCGGAACACCTCCGGCTTGTCCGCCAGCACCAGCGTCTTTCCGTTCTCGATCTCGCACCGGCACCCGTAGGCGCACAGCACCGGGAACTGCTCGCCCCGCCGGTCGGTCAGCACGCTGCCCGCCCCATGGGCGCAGCCCACGCTGTTCTTCGTCACGCAGTTTTCGGTGATCATCAGCGGCAGGCGGCCATAGACAAGGGCCTCGCAGTCCGCATATTTTCCCAGGTCCCGCACCTGCTGCCACCGCAGCTCAAAGCTGGCCGTCACGGACGACAGCCCCTGCTCCTGCCAGAAGCGCACCGCCCGGCTGTTGTACACGTTCAAGCCGAAGTCGCCGCGGAGCGTTTTGCCCAGTCCCTTCACGATGGCCAGATGGCCCAGGTTGCCGATGGCCGCGGAGGCGACCTCCGGGTGCCGCTGCAGAATATCCCGGAACACCGGTTCGTCCGCCGTGCGGAATACCCGGGGCAGCACCGCGCAGAACTCCGCCTGCCCGATATAGGGCATCAGGTCCATCTTATCCAGCAGCTCCGCCGGGATATACACGATGGCGGGGCGTTCCGCCAGCAGCTCGGCCGTCAGCTGATCGGGCCTGCTGATGGACACGGTAAAGTCCAGCTCCGCCGCGCCCGCCGGGGCCTCCGGCAGGGGAGAGGCGGGCAGTTCACGGCGCTTCGGAGTGTCCATCCGCCGATCCGCCAGCTCGTCCAGCAGCTCCCGCCGCAGCGCGTTCACCGCGCTGGCGGACACCATCAGCCCCTCGTCCAGCTCTATTTCGATCTGATCCGCCGCGAACACCGTGCCGCCGGTCTTGGTCAGCCGTTGCCGCAGTTCCTCCTCCGTCACGGCGCGGTTTCGCGCCTCCTCCGGCGCATCGCCCGTGGCTAAGGCTATGGTCACGCCGTTCCGGACGGCGCACGCGCCGCCCAGCCGCACCGGTTCGCCCCGGCGCACCGTCAGCCGCAGGTTCACCGGTATTTTCCGGTTCTCTTTTCCGTTTTCGTATGTCTCGCGGGCGCGGGCGAACAGCGCCTTTGGCTCCGGCACGTTCTCCGGCCGGGTGCCGAACATGGCCTTGCCCTTTCTGCCCAGCCAGTAGCCGTCGGTGAAGCCGCTGCGGGAGAAGGCCTGCTCCAGCGCGGCGGATTCCTCCGCCGTGGGCAGCCGCCTTTCGTCCAGCAGGCGGCGGTAGATGCCCGTTACCACGGCCACGTATTCCGGCCGCTTCAGCCGTCCCTCCATCTTCAGGCAGGCCACGCCCATAGACGCCATATCCCGCAGATAGGCGGACAGGTTGGCGTCCTTCAGGCTCAGGGGATGCGCGTCCCGGCAGGGGCCGTTCACGCCGTAGGGCAGACGGCAGGGCTGGGCGCAGGCGCCCCGGTTGCCGCTGCGCTGTCCCAGCACGGCGCTCATCTCGCACTGGCCGGAGTAGCACATACACAGCGCCCCGTGGCCGAACACCTCGATCTCCGCGCCGCAGCCGGCGCAGATCTCCCGTACCTCGTCCCGGTCCAGCTCCCGGGCCAGCACCACGCGCTCCATGCCCAACGCCGCGGCCGCATTGGCGCCGCCCAGCGTGAACAGGCTCATCTGCGTGCTGGCGTGAAGAGGCAGGTCCGGCACGATCTCCTTTGCCAGGGTCAGCAGGCCCCAGTCCTGCACCAGCACCGCGTCCACGCCCATGGCGCTGGCCTTCCGCAGCGCCGCGGCCGCCCCGGGCAGCTCCCGGTCGGTCAGCAGGGTGTTCAGGGTCAAAAAGACCCGCACGCCCCGCAGATGGCAATACCGCACCGCCGACGCGAATTCCTCGTCGGTAAAGTTTTTCGCGCTCCGCCGCGCGTTGAACGCACCGAAGCCCATATACACCGCGTCCGCGCCGTTCTGCACCGCGGCGGTCAGTGCCTCATATCCCCCCGCGGGGGCCAAAAGCTCCATCATCACCGGCGGTTATTCTGGTTCTGGGCGTTCTGCAGCTTCCGGCGCAGCTCAGCGGCCTCGTTCTTGGCGCGGCTGGCCTCGTCCAGATAGGTCTTCACCTGCCGGCGCAGATTTTCCGCGCCCTCCTGCGCCTTGGTGAGCTGGTCCGCCAGATTGACCGCCGCCAGCACCGCCGCCGCGTCACGGCTCATGTGGGCGCTGTCCATCAGCTTCTGCATCTCCGCATCCACCATGTTGCCGATCTTCTCCATGTAGGCGGCGTCCTCCTCCGCTACGAGGATATACTCCGTGCCGCAGATAGACATCGTTACCCGGTTCGCCATGCCAAAACCCTCCTTAATTCATTTCGTTGGGTATATATACTTATACAAATAGCATTATACCACAAAACCCGCCGGAGAAAAGTCTATTTTGGCGAAAAGCGGAAATTTGTAAAAAGTTGTCCCGCCCCGCTTTACGCCGACCCCTTTTTCGTGTAGAATGGAGAGCACGAATGAGAGGGGAGGTCATCGCCATGGACGGCTATATACTTCGGAACAGGCAGGAGCAGCTGACGCTGCCCGCCGATGCGGCCGACAAGCTGCTGCAAAGCGGGCAGGGCGACGCCGCCCTGCTGTATCTGGCCCTGCGCCGCTTCGGCCGGGGCGTCACACCGGAGGAGCTGGAAAAGGTCCTGCCCATCAGCCGCCTGCGGATCGACGCGGCGGAGAAGGTCCTTCAGGACCTGGACCTGCTGCCTCGACCGGCCCGCCAGACGCCGCCCGATCCGGCGGACGAACGCCCGGTCTACACCGCCCAGGACATCGCCGGACTGCTGACGGACAACGAGGGCTTCCGCCTGCTGGTGCCACAGACGGAGCAGCAGCTGGGCAAGAAGCTCCGCACCGCCGACTTGCAGATCCTGGCCGGTCTTTACGATGACCTGGGTATGCCCGCCGACGTGATCTATCTCCTGGTGTGTCACTGTGTCGAACGGGCCCGCAGCCAGTGGGGCGAGGGCAGACGACCAACCATGCGCCAGGTGGAAAAAGAGGGCTATCGCTGGGCACAGCTTGGCATATTTGACCAGAATTCCGCCGCGGTATACCTGAAAAAATGGGCAGAGCGCAACAGGAAGTATACTTCCTATTTGTCGAATTTACGAATTCTTAACAGGCCGCCGGTGGAGGCCGAACGCCGCTACATCGACCAGTGGATGGACATGGGTTTCCCACCGGAGACGGTGGCTCTGGCCTATGAGCGCACGGTGTTCTACAAGAAGGACCTGAACTGGCGCTATCTTAACGGCATCCTGCGCCGCTGGCACGACGCCGGCTGGCACACGCCCCGCCAGGTGGAGGAGGGCGAGGCGGCCGGCAAGCGGCCCACTGCCGCCGGTAAGTCCGCCGCCCCCGCCGGGGACAAGGACGCCTGGATGCGCCGCTATATCAAGAGGTGAGAGTATGTCATACGACGGTATCATCATGCAGCGGGCCATTGCCCGCTTTGACCAGGCCCGCCAGCGCCGGGAGGCCGAGCTGGACCAGCGCCGCCGGGAGGTCTTTGCCCGCCAGCCCCGCCTGCGGGACATCGACCGAACCCTCCGCACCACCATGAGCCGCATCGTGGCCGCCGCCGCCAAAAAGGGCGAGGACCCGCTGCCCGCCCTGCGGGTCCTGCGGGATGAAAATCTCTCCCTGCAGCGCGAGCGCGCCGCCCTGCTGGAGGACATGGGCTATCCCGCCGACTACCTGGAGGACAAGCCCGCCTGTCCCCTCTGCGGCGACACCGGCTATACCCGGTCCGGCGTCTGCGCCTGCCTGAAGCAGTACTATGCTCGCGAGCAGCTGGCGGAGCTCTCCCGGCTTCTTCCCTTGGGCGAGGCCCGGTTCGACACCTTCCGCTTTGACCTGTACGACAGCGCCGTGTGGGACAGCTACGGCGTTTCGCCCCGGGCCAACATGGAGCGCAACTTCGACGTCTGCCGGGACTTTGCCCGCCAGTTCTCCCGGGGCAGCGGCAGCCTGCTGCTCTCCGGCGGCACCGGTCTGGGCAAGACGTTCCTCTCCGCCTGCATCGCCCGGGAGGTCAGCGACGCCGGCTTCTCCGTGGTCTACGACACCGCTATCAGCGTTTTCTCCCGCTATGAGGACGCCAAGTTCCGCCCCGACGAGGTCAGCGATGCCGACGTCCGCCGCTGCGAGAGCTGCGACCTGCTGATCCTGGATGACCTGGGCACCGAGATGACCACCGCCTTTGTCCAGAGCGCCCTCTATCAGATCGTCAACGGCCGTATGCTCTCCGGCAGGTCCACCATCATCAGCACCAACCTGGCCCCGGAGGAGCTGGGCCATCGCTACGGCGCGCCCATCCTCTCCCGCATCGAGGGCGCCTACCAGATCCTGCCCTTCTTCGGCGAGGATATCCGCGCAAAGCAGTGACCGCCGCACCCGTCCCGACAGGGGCGGGTGCATTTTTTTATTTCCCGACGGTCTTCGCCCGCTTTCGACAGGCCTCCCGCCGTACAATAGGCGAAAAAAGGAGGCGACCGCCATGAAAAAAGACCAGAAGACCGATTTCCTCTCTGCCCGCGTGCGATACATATCCATCAACGATATCCGTCCCAACCCCCAGCAGCCCCGCCGCCGGTTCGACTCGGAGAGTTTGCAGGAGCTGGCGGCCAGCATCGCCGCCTACGGCATTCTGCAGCCGCTCACCGTCCGGCAGCAGGGCGCAGTCTATGAGCTGGTGGCCGGCGAGCGCCGCTGGCGGGCGGCGCGGATCGCCGGGCTGCGGCAGGTGCCCTGTCTGCTGGCCCGGGTGGATGAGGAGGACGCCGCCCTGCTGGCCCTGATCGAGAACCTCCAGCGCCGGGATCTGGATTATATGGAGGAGGCGGCCGCCATCGCCCGCCTGCTCCGCCGCTACGGCCTCAGCCAGCAGCAGGCGGCGGAAAGGCTGGGCCGCAGCCAGTCCGCCGTGGCCAACAAGCTGCGCCTGCTGCGGTTGGAGGAGCCGGTGGCGGAGGCCCTGCACCACTACGGCCTGACCGAGCGCCACGCCCGCGCCCTCCTGCGTCTGGAGGACCCGGAGCAGCGCCTTGCCGCCGTCGAACACATCGGCAAAAACCAGCTGAACGTCGCCGATGCCGAGGCCTACATAGACCGTCTGGTCACACAGAACCAGACCACGCAGCCCCGCCGCCGCAGCGCGTATATCATCAAGGACGTCCGGCTGTTTCTCAACAGCGTGGACCGGGGCGTCCGGCTCATGCAGACCGCCGGCGTCGGCGCCAAAGTCTCCCGCCGGGACACGGAGGACGCCATCTGCCTCACCGTCACCATTCCCCGCGCAAAGCCGCAGAAAGATGTGTCGTAACGCTTTTGTAACCCATTCCTTGACAAACCGTGATACAATGCAGTAACGGCACGGCATTTTGCCGGTATTGCCCAAACCTGATGATACAAAGGAGGGGACACCATGAGCGACGAGTTGAATATGTCCTCTGTTACCGCCGATCCCGCGCCGGAGACGGCCGGCAAGCGCGCGGCCCCGGAAGAAAAGCCTCCCAAGACCCCCGGCAAAAGAGCCGGACTGATCATCGGCATCGCCGCGGCGGTGCTGGTGCTGGCCTACGCGGGCTGCTGTGTGGCCGCCAACGCGCTGTATTCCCACACGGCGTTTCCCAACACCTCCGTGCTGGGCATGGATGTGTCCGGCCTGTCGGCGCAGGAGGCCGAGCAGCGCTGGACGGAGCAGGGGAGTGCCCTGCTGGACGGCATGACCATCCGCCTGACCCGTGACGGGCAGGAGATCGGCAGCACCACCCTTTCCGACCTGGGCGTCACCGTTCTGCCCGTCTATGTCTCCAAGGCTGCCGGCTGCGACGTGCAGGACCGGGGCTGGGGCAGCGATGTGACCGCGTTCCTCCGCGGCGGCTGGCGCTTTATCGAGAGCTGGTTCAGGGCCGTGGATGTCACGCCCCAGCTGGACGTGGACGAGGCGAAGCTTACCGCCGCCTGTGAACAGCTGTCCGACACCGTGGGCTGCACCGTAACGGACGGCGGCTACCGGCTGGCGGAGGGTGAGGGCCTGTACATCACCAAGCCGCAGGACGGCGAGAAGCTGGACGCGGCGGCGCTGCGCGCCGAGTTGGCGCAGCGCTTCGAGAGCCGCGACCTGTCCGCGGCAGCCCGGTCCGTGGAATGTGTGTTCGCGGCCCACACCGCCGCGCCCATGGACGTGCAGGCGCTCCACGACGAGATCGCCGGCACCATGGCCGCCGCCATCTGCGACAAATCCACCGGCAAGCCCACCCAGTCCCGCGTGGGCGTACAGTTCGATGTGGAGACGGTGCAAAAGCAACTGGACGCCGCCCAGCCGGGCGAGGAATTCCTGGCTGACGCCCAGGTGCAGTTCCCGCCCGCCGCCACCGAGGAGCTGGAGCAGGCCATGTTCCGGGATGTGATCGGCACCTGCACCACCACCTGCGCCGGCCCCTGGGGCCGCCGCCAGAACATCAAGCTGGCCTCCGCCGCCATCAACGGTCGTATCTATAACCCCGGCGAGGAGTTCTGGTACAACGCCACTGTGGGCCAGCGCACCGAGGCCCGGGGCTTCCAGCCCGCCGCCGCCTACTCCGGCGGCAAGACCGTTACCTCCATCGGCGGCGGTATCTGTCAGGTATCCTCCACGCTGTACTATTCCGCCCTCATGGCGGACCTGCAGATCGTCCTGCGCTACGCCCATATGTTCGACCCCGGCTATATGCCCGTCACGGGCTGTGACGCCACGGTCAGCTGGGGCGGCCCGGACTTTGCCTTCCGCAACAGCACCAACTACCCCATCAAGATCACCACCAGCTACAACGACGAGACGAACCAGCTGACCATCACCCTGCTGGGCACCAAGACCGACGACCACTATGTGGAGATGACCAACCAGTTCCTCTCCTACTCCGAGCGCAAGACGGTCTATCAGGAGTCCGAGCGCATCGCCCCCGGCACCACCGAGGTGGAGCAGTACGGCCACAACGGCTACGCCGTCCAGACCTACCGCAACGTCTACGCCGGCGACGGTACGCTCCTCCGCAGCACCAAGGAGGCGTACAGCGACTATGATCGGGCCGACAAGATCATCCTGGTCGCCCCCGGCGAGCTGCCGCAGTAAATAAAGAAACAGCCCCCTGCCGGGGGCTGTTTTCTGCTTTCGCTGTGTCTTCGCCGGGAGCAGACAGAGAAAAAGACCGGCGAAAGCCGGTCTTTTCTTTCTGGGTATCATTCTCTCCGCAGGGCTTCGATGGGGTTCAGCTTCGATGCCTTCATGGCCGGCACCAGGCCGAACACCACGCCGATGACCATGGAGAAGGCCACGGCGATGATGCACGCCGGTACGCTGATGGCCACCGGTGTCCCCATGATGTGGGACATCATCTCCGCCAGGCCGATGCCCGTAGCCACGCCCAGTATGCCGCCCATGCTGGTCAGCACCGCCGCCTCCGTCAGGAACTGCCAGAGGATGCGGCTCTGCTGCGCGCCGATGGCGATCTTCAATCCGATCTCGCGGGTGCGCTCGGTGACGGACACCAGCATGATGTTCATCACGCCGATGCCGCCCACCACCAGCGAGATAGCCGCGATCCAGATCAACTGTTTGTTGGTGGACTCCGACAGGCTCTGCAGATCGCTGGCCTGCTGCAGAAGGTCCTTGGACTCGTACTTGTACTTCGTGGTCCGGATGGCGTTCTCGTTCAGATACTTGGCCACATTGTCGCCGGCGGCGGTCATGTCGTTGGTGCTGGTGGCCCGCACCGCCGCGTACTGGGGTTCATCATACCGGTACGGCACCGACCAGCACACGTCCGGGATGAAGATGGTCCCCGCCGTGCTGCCGGCGTACATCTGATAATCCTTAAAGCTGTTGATCACCGGTCCGCTGCTGGACCGGGAGGACACCACACCCACCACGGTGAACGGCATCCCGTTGATCTCGATGGTGCCGCCGATGGGGTTCTCGCCCTGGAACAGCGACTTTGCCGACTTCGCGTCGATCAGCGCCACATTCCGCCGGTTCTCATAGTCCGCCGCCGTGAAGGAGCGTCCGTAGTTCACCGCGTAGTCCACGGCCGTCAGATAGTGGTCGTCCACGCCGTACAGCGACCCGCTGAACGCCGTATTGCCCACGTATACGTTGTCGCACCAATCCCGGGAGTAGTACATACTCACCAGCGACACGCTGCCCAGCTTCTCCATCTCATCCCGCATCTCCCGGGTCACTGGGTCGATACCCTCCGGCAGCGCCGAGTAGTTCAGGTCGAAATAGTTTTGGCTGTCCGTGGCGCCGATGGTCACCCGCACCACGTTGTTGCCCGCGCCGATCAGGTTCTGCTTGATCTGCTCGTTGGTGCCCTGAATGGTGGACACGATGGTGATGATCGCGGCGATACCGATAATAATGCCCAGCATGGTCAGAAACGACCGCAGCTTGTGGCTCCACACGCCCTGAAAGGCGAGATTTATATTTTCCAACATATGGTTATCCCGCCTCCTTTATATGCCGTAGTTGTACAGCTGGTCGGTCGTGGCCTCCTGGGTGTGGGCACCCTCCACCACATCGCGCCCATAGGGGAACGCCACGTAGTCGTCCACGGTCAGCCCGCCCCGTATCTGGGTGTAGCTGCCCCACAGATCCCGGCCGGTCTGCACCCACCGCTGCTCCAGTCTGCCGTCATCGCCCCGGGCCATCACATAGCTCTTGCCGTTGTCCTCCCGGATAAACATGCTCTGCAAATACAGTGAGCTCCCCGCCTGCTGCTGGGCGGACACCTTCTGGTACTGTATATCCACATAGTCATTGGGCTGCAAATTCGCGTCCTCGGTGACAAACACCTTGAAGGGGTAGTAGGACACGTTACTGTTGCCGTCGCCCCAGTTGTTGCCGTTGCTGGTGGGATAGTCGTCGATGGACACGATGGTGCCCTCGCAGGCCGCTCCGGTCATCCAGCTGCTGATGGATACGCTGTCGCCCACCTGCACGCTGCCCAGATCCATCTCGCTGAGGGTGCCGGTGACGTAATATCCGCCGCCGCCGGACAGCTCCACCACGGCCTCGCTGTTGTTATAGGCCTCGTCCGGGTCGCGGACGGTCTTCACCGTGCCGTCGAACTCCGCGTACACGTTGCCGTCGCCCAGCTCCGCCAGCTTCTTGTCCAGCTTCAGCTTCGCCACCTTCAGGTTGACCTCCTGCTCCTTTACCGCCTGAGCCTTCTCCAGAATGGCCTTGTTCAGATCCAGCTGGGTCATGGAGGTATCCAGCAGCTCCTGAATTTGGGCGATCTTCCGCTGCAGCTTCTCGATCTCGGCCTTCTTGTCGCCGTAATCCGGCGCGCCGTCGGTGAACTTTTTGAAGCCGTTGTTCCACGGCTTGACGGTCACAGATACCAGCTTTTTGGCCGTTGTGCCGCCGGCCGGGGGCTGCTGCGGGTCTTGGCTGACGCCGCTGGGCCCATCCTCCGTCACCGCCGTCAGGATATAGCCCTCGTTGCCCATCACAGCTCCGCCCAGCTTGTTGCCCGCACGGGTGACAAACACCAGATACAGCGTGCCGTCCGTCTTGCCCAGCCTGCTGAAAATACCCATCAGGTCGGCCTGCGACAGCGCGAAGCCGCCGTCGCTGTCCGTCGTGCGGTAGTAATAGATGGCATTGTCCTTGTCGTTGCCGCTGCCGGTGCCCAGCTTCATGTCGTCGGTAATGATGATCTGCTTCAGATCCACCACGTCCGTGTTATCGTCCGGGCTTTTCGTGGCGTCCTCAATAAGCTTGTTCAGCTCCTTTTCCAGCTTATTGTACTCCGCCTGCAGCGTCTCCTTGTTCTTCGCCTTCTTCAGCAGCTCCAGCTCGTTTTTCATGACCTCCAGGTTCTCCGTCTGCCGGTCATAGTCGATCTTGGCGCGCTCCACGGTGGCCTGTGTCAGGGTGGAGTCATAGCTCACCAGCACCGTGCCCTTCTTGACGCTGTCGCCCTCCTTGACCCACACCTTCTTCACCGTCTGGCTCTGGGAGATGTAGATCTTCTGCAATTTGTCCGTGGTCACCATGCCGCTGGTGTTGGAGGTGTCCCCCCAGTAGTCGGTCATGGCGCACTCGTTGACGGCGTATACGTTCACGTCGCCCCGCTGGGCGTTCCGGGCGATGGTCAGTCCGCCCCACACCGCGCCGCACACGCCCACCACGCAGGCGGCGGCGATAATGCCCTTTTTCAGCTTCTTGCTCATGCGCGGCTTCTCGCCGTCGGGGCGCTTTTCGCCGATATGCAGCTTTTCCCGCAGCGTCAGCTTCTCACTCATAGTCGTCACCTCCCGACAGTACGCCGTCCCGTATGGTCATGACCTTGGCGGCGTGGTTGGCGATGGAATGGTCGTGGGTGATCATGATGATGGTGGAGCCGCCGTCATGCAGCTGCTGAAACAGCTCCATCACCGCCGCGCCGCTTGCGCTGTCCAGCGCGCCGGTGGGCTCGTCGGCCAGCAGCAGCTTCGGATTGCCCACGATGGCCCGTGCGATAGCCACCCGCTGGCACTGTCCGCCGGACAGCTGGTCCGGCCGGTGCTCCACCCGGTCGGAAAGCCCCACCGTCTCCAGCGCGGCCCTGGCCCGTTCCAGCCGTTCCGCCTTCTTCACCCCGCCGTACAGCAGGGGCAGCGCCACGTTTTCCAGCGCCGTCAGCTTCGGCAGCAGATTAAAGCTCTGGAACACGAAGCCCAGCTCCTTGTTCCGCACCTCCGCCAGCTGCTTGTTGTTGCAGGTGGTCACGTCCCGCCCACCCAGCAGATAGCTGCCGCTGGTGGGCACGTCCAGACACCCGATCAGGTTCATCAGCGTGGTCTTGCCGCTGCCGGAGGGACCCATGATAGCCAGGTATTCCCCCTCCTCCACGTCAAGGTTCACGTTTTTCAGGATATGTGCCACGGACTTCCCCATGGGATAGTCCTTGCATATATCGCGCATTTCCAAAATCATGCTCAGCCCTCCATCGGCGGAATGACCGCTGACGCGGAGGCGGCCTCGCCGCCGGGAATCACGGCTGCGGTGCTGCCGTCGTCCGTGACGGTGTCGTTCTCGGCGGGCATATCGCCGCCGTCCATGCCGTCCATGGGCACGTTTTCGTCGATTTTTTCACCGCCGCCCTCGGGGTATACCTCGCCGCCGCTGGCGCTGGGGTCAAAGGTGGCGTCGTCATAGGTGATGCACGTCATGCCCGCCTTCAGGCTGTCGTCGGGATAGGCGATATAGTCCTCCGCCGTCAGGCCGTCCGTCACGGGATAGGTGTCCGTCTCCGTGTTGTACTCGCCCAGGGTGATGCTCCGCTTCTCCAGCTTGCCCTTGCTGTTCTGAGCCCACACCCAGGGCTTGCCCTCGGCGTCGTTGATGAAGTAGCTGGGCAGGTTGATCAGGCTTTCGTCCTGGGTGTCCTCCTGACCGTAGTCCGGCTCTATGTACACGTGCTGGCCCATCAGCAGGCCCTCGCCGTCGCCCTCCAGCGTCACATAGAAGGGGTACTTGCTGGACATGGCCGTGTCGCTGTCGCCGTAGTCGCTGCGGCTCTGCTGGGCGTTGTTCCAGTCGATGGAGCTGATGCTGCCCTTCCACGTCTGGTCGCTGACCCGGGAACGGATGACAACCGCCGTGCCCTCGGTCAGCACGCTGGCGTTGTTTTCATTCACATAGCCCTTGATGCGGAAGCCGCCCGTCTCCACGATGGTCATGAACGGCAGGGCGTTGCCGGAGTTGTCCGTGCCGCCGTCCGGGTTCAGGGACTGCACCTCGCCGTCCACCGGGGACTTGACGGTGCTGTCGGCGGTGTTGGCCTTCAGCTTCTCAATGTCCTTTTTCTTGGTGGCGATGTTGGCCTTCGTCTCCAGCACCTTCACGTTCTGCTCCCGCAGATCCAGGGCGTACTGCCGCTTGGTGGCGTCGTCATAGGTGCTGTCCATCAGCTTCTGTATACGCTCCAGCTCCGCCTGCTGGTCCTCCAGCGTGGCGTTCAGCTGCTCCAGCTCCAGCTGGGCCATCTCCAGGTCGGTGCGGATCTGGCTGAGGTCATAGGTCAGAAGCACGTCGCCCTTTTTCACGCTGTCGCCCACCTTCACCTTGATGGTGTCGATGGTCATGGCGTCGTTTTTCTTGATGGTCGTCTCGCCCAGCGGGCTGACGATGCCTGCGAACCGGTCCGCCAGACCTACGGACCCCAGCCCGCAGATCATGGACACCGACTGCACGGAGGCCTCGCCCTCCGCTGCGCCGCAGCCGGACACACAGCCCAGCAGCATCACCAGCGCCAGTACAAAAGCCGCTTTTTTCATGTCGTGTTCTCCTTTTTCCTTCCCGCGCGCCCGCGGGATGATTTTCCTATTTACTTAGACGGCAGAAATTGTCATTCCGTTCCGCCGCTGCCCCCAACAATATCATATCATGCGCCTGGCCCTCAAAATGTGAACAAATCGTGAACACACGCTTAAGACCTTACTAAGGTTCCGTATCAAAACGGTGGCAAAACGCCCCGCGGAATATTGACAGCGTGCGGGGGAGTGTCCTATTATTATGGTGTGCCGTGTCCATCCCGGACATCTTACCGGTGTACGGGCGCCTTTCGGCGGACACGGCCCGCGTACGATACCACCGGCAGGAGGTTTTGCCATGAACAAAAAACGTATCCGCCAGATGGACCTGGCCCTGCGCCGCCGCCTTTCCGACCGTCCCGCCGCGGACTATTTTGCTCCCGGGGACGCCCTGCTCCGCACCATCGAGAGCGAGGGCTATATGCAGCGCTTCACCGGGCTGTTCAACGGCGCGCGCTTCCGCTGCGCCGACGTGCTGGCCCTCTGCCGCCCGGAGCTGGAGACGCTGTGCCCCGGCGAACCGTCCGAGGGCTGGCTGGCCTATGCCTACGACTATGCCCGCCGCCTGCTCTACCCGGAAAAGACCGATGCGGAGCCCTTCGCCCCCGGTGCGGTGTTCCTGCTGTCGGTGCTGCAGGTGCTGTTTGCCGCCGAGGCGGAGCTGCTGCCCCACGACCCGGCCTGGACCTTTGATTTCCTGACCGACGATGAGCTGGGCGGCAGCCCCTGCGCCCCGTCCTATCAGCGCTTCCTGCGCCTGTGGAGGCGGGAGTTCGTCTATGAGCTGATGCGTTTGGGCCTGGAGGTCACGCCCTACCGCACCCTTGAGCATATCGCCGGCGTCCACCACATCGCCGTCACCGCCGCCCGCGCCCTGCGGAAAAGCGGCGTGGCCGTGGACGTGGCCCTGGTCTCCGGCGCCGCCGCCGGCCACGATCTGGGCAAGTTCGGCTGCCGCCCCGGCGAGCGCGTGCCCTACCTGCACTATTTCTACACCGACCAGTGGTTCCGCCGCCGCCGGATGACCGATATCGGCCACGTGGCCGCCAACCACTCCGTCTGGGACCTGGAGCCCGACTACCTCTCCGTGGAGGCGCTGCTGCTGATCTACGCCGACTTCCGCGTCAAGCAGCTCCACGATGCGCAGGGCCGGGAGATCACACGTATCTCCACCCTGGCTCAGGCCTTTCAGGTGATCCTGGATAAGCTGGATGACGTGGACGGCGAGAAGCAGAAGCGCTATACCCGGGTCTACGCCCGGCTGGAGGACTTCGAGCAGTTCATGGTCAGCTGCGGCGTGGATGTCACCATGTCCGGCGGCGATACGCCCCCGCTGCCGGAGAAGCACACCGCCCTTATGACCGACGACGAGGCCCTCCGCGCCCTGACGCTCCGCTGCGTGGGCCACAATATGGAGCTGATGCACCGCCTCACCGATCAGCGCAGCTTCGCCCGTCTGCTGGAGGAGGCCCGCGGCGAGACGGATTGGCGCCGTCTCCGCGCTTATCTGGCGGTGATGGAGTCCTACTCCCTCTATCTGCATATCCCACAGAAGGTCCAGACCCTGACGTTCCTCTACGAGCTGCTGATGCACCGCGAGGGCGATATCCGCCGTCAGGCGGCGGCGCTGCTGGGCGAGATCATCGCCGGCTTCCACGCCGGCTACGCCAAGGAGCGCCCCGCCGACATCCGCCCGGACCCCAAGGCCATCACCGACGTGGACCAGTGGAGGCTCTATCTGGACAAGATACTGTATCCCGACCATAAGCTCATGCCCCAGCACCGCCGCTGGATCGGCTATACCCTGAAATTCGCCGTCGGCTCCCTGCTGAGCCACTGCCCCGGTCGGGAGGAGCGCTTCCTGGCGCCGGTGTTCGCCTACTACCGCAGGCCGGAGGATCTGGACGACTACACCGCCTTCCAGCTGCTGGATACCGCCGCCGCTCTGCCGGATACGGCCTATACGGCCAGCCGCGCCCGGCAGATGACGGCCTTCGCCGCCGCCCTGTCCCTGCGTAAGGACCTGACCATCCGCATGGCCGCCGTGCTGCTGCTGGACCGTCTCGCCCGCCTGTACCCGGAGGACGGCCGCGCGCTGGAGGCCGTGACCGCCGTCCCCGACGGCGACAGCGGCACCCTGCGCTATCTCAAGCAGGATGTGCTCTCTCAGGGCGCGCCCCTTCTTCTGCCGGAGGACGTGGTCTCCGAGATCTTCCTGGACAACCTGAAGACTGCCACCCCCTGGATCACCAAGCAGGGCAACCTGCGCCTGCTGACGGACTTTGCCCGCAGCGGCAAAAGCCCCGCCCTCCATATCGCTACCCACCTGTCCAATCTCATCAAGGTCAGCGACCGCGTCACCGTCCGCCACAGCGCCGGCAACGCCCTGCTGGCCCTGGCGCCCCGCCTGACGGCCGACCAGCGCAACGAGGTGGCGGTGGAGCTGTGCCGCGGCCTGGAGCTGGGCCAGCAGGAGTTCACCAAGTATATCCCCGACTACCTGGGCCGTTTTGCCCTGTGGCTGCCCCCGGCGGAGCTGGATGAGGTGCTGGACGACCTCCGCGTGAACCTCAGCTCCTCCGACAGCCGCGTTACCGCCTCCGTGCTGGATACCGTGGGCGTCATCTATGAGGCGTACGATGCCTATCGCTCCCGCTTCCCGGAGACGGACGACGCCTACCGCCGCCGCCGTGAACGGCTGCTGGGCCTGCTGATGCGGGGCCTCAGCGGCATTGACGGCGCCACCCGGCAGGAGGCCCTGTTCGTGTTGGGCCGCCGGGTCTTCGGCTCCGGAGAGCTGGGCCGCCACGAAAAGCGCCGCGCCTTTATGCTCACCCAGCGCAAGCTGCTCTCCGCCCAGGACGAATTCCCCGGCGAGGGCCTGACGTTCTACTACCGGGCCGCCATGCTGGGCAAGCTCTACCGCTTCATCACCGAGGAGCGCCTGTTCCACAAGGGCTTTGACTTCGGCGCGCCCCGCCCCGTGGCCTTCTTCCCCGGCACCTTCGACCCCTTCACCCTGTCCCACAAGGGCATCGTCCGGGCCATCCGCGACCAGGGCTTCGAGGTCCTGCTGGCCATTGACGAGTTCTCCTGGTCCAAAAAGACCCAGCCCTACCGCCTGCGCCGGCGCATCGCCGCCATGGCCGTGGCCGACGTGTTCCACGTCAGCATTTTCCCGGAGGACTTCCCGGTGAACATCGCCAACCCGGAGAACCTCCACGAGCTGCGCGCCGCCTTCCCGGGCCGCAGCGTGTCCATCGTGGTGGGCAGCGACGTGGTGCTCCACGCCTCGTCCTACAAAAAGCCCGTCACGCCGGACTCCATCCACACCTTCGACCACGTGGTCTTCCGCCGCACCGAGCCGGACGCTGAGCCGGCGGATTACAGCTGCATCACCGGCAAGGTGCTGGAGCTGACGCTCCCGCCCCAGCTGGAGGAGATCAGCTCCACCCGCATCCGCGAGGCGGTGGATGCCAACCGCGACATCTCCAACCTCATCGATCCCACGGTGCAGGAGTTCATCTATCGCCGCGGCCTGTACCTCCGCGAGCCCCAGGACAAGCCCGTTCTCCGCACCGAGGACCTGAGCTTCCTGCCCGCCTCGCCGGAGACGGCGGAGAAATTCCTCCGCACCATGCTCTCCGTGCCCACCGCCGCGGCGCTGCGGACGCAGATCGAGAGCCGCGGCGACGACGTGATGGTCTGCCGGGACACCGACGGCACCATTCTGGGCGCGGCCAGCTACGCCTGCCTGGACTCCGCCCGTCTCTTCGCCCGCCTGGGCGACCCGGCCCTCTCCGGTCTGGTCCGCCAGAATGCCGGCGGCCGCACCCTGCTCATCAGCGGGCTGTTCGTGCCCCGGGGCGAGCGCCAGAGCGACCTCTGCCAGCTGCTCATCACCGAGGTGCTGACCCTGGCTCTCAGCCGTGAGTTCACCTATGCCCTCTACCTTCCCCTGGAGGGTGCCGTCTCCGGCTACGGCCGCCAGCTGCTGACGCTCCAGGGCTTCGTCCCGGCTGGTGACAGCACGGACGCCCTGGCCGTGGATATGCGCTGCCCCATCGTCCTCAGCCGCAACGTGGACACCGCGGTGAAGGCGCCCTTCAGCTCCTCGCCCCGGGTGCTTGCCGCCATCGCCGCCGCCCACCGCCGCCTGCAGGCGGCGCTGACAAAGCTGCAGCCCGGATCTCTGGTGCTCAGCCTGTCCGCCGGCGTCATCTACCACCGGCTGCTCCAGCGTATCACCGGCCGCAACGGCGTCCCCGCGGAGCCCACCACGCCCCGCGTCCTCGGCCCGGATATCTGCGTCCCCTACGGCAAGATCCTCCGCGGCGTGGCCGTGCCCAACACCGTCACCAAGACCCTGCGTACCGACAAGGTCTACGAGCCGGACCTCAGCACCTATTCCATCGAAGCCTACCCCGACTACTCGCCCCTGCCCGACCAGGTCCGCACCATCCACGCCTTTGCCCGCCCCGTCATTCTCGTGGACGATATGCTCCACGACGGCAAGCGCATCCGCCGCCTGGCCCCGCTGCTCGCCGAGACGAACACCCCCGTGGATCAGGTGCTGGTGGGCTACCTCACCGGCATGGGCCGCGACCTCATGGAGCAGCTGGGCTACGACGTGGACGCCATCTACTACCTGCCCAACCTGCGCCTGCGCTTCGTCGAGTCCACGCTCTATCCCTTCATCGGCGGCGACACCGTCCGCCGCAGCGAGGCCCTGCCCGGCGGCCTTCAGCCCGCCGTCAACCGCATCCTGCCCTACGCCGCCCCCGAGTACACCGGCATGGACGACGAGACCGCCTGGGAGCTCTCCCTCTGCTGCCTTGAGAATGCCCGCGACATTCTTCTGGCCCTCGAGACCGAGTTCCGTTCCCTCTACGCCCGCAACCTCACCCTCAGCCGTCTCGGCGAAGCGGTCATCCTGCCCCTCTGTCCCGACAAGGGCGGCTGCATGACCTACGATCTCTCCCGCGCCGCCAGCACGTATTTGGAGGGAGATATAGAGCTCCTGAAACGCATGCGCCCCAGGTAAAAGCGCGCCTTTTGCGCCCTGCCATCGCCGAGTCGGCTTGCTGTACACAAAGTACAGCAGCGTCGCCTCGTCATCGGCAGGACGCAAAATCCATCGCCTTTACGGGCATGACGTGTGCCGTCCCGCTATCGCAGGACGCAAAATCCGGCACATTCTCTATTCCTCAAGGGGGGGCCTGCGCCTCCGCGCCTCGTCTTGACACAAAATCTGAACCCTTATCAAGACTGTGCGGCGCCGCCTCGTCATCGGCAGGACGTAAAATCCGGCACATTCTCTATTCCTCAAGGGGGGGGCCTGCGCCTCCGCGCCTCGTCTTGACACAAAATCTGAACCTTTATCAAGACTGTGCGGCGCCGCCTCGTCATCGGCAGGACGCAAAATCCGGCACATTCTCTATTCCTCAAGGGGGCCTGCCTTGGCGTGAAATTTGCGCGTCAGCACCCCGCCGGAGGCAAAAAGATAGAAACAGGAGAAGCTACTATGATCGATCTCAACGATACCGCCCTGCCGCGCATCCCGTCTAAGTGCCGCGTCACCCTGCTGGCCCTGGGCGATGTGGGCAGCACGCTGTTGATGGGCCTGCGGCTCATGGGCGGCGACGTGATAGACTCCATCGGCATCTGCGACGTGCGCCCCGGCGTCTCCGAGCGCTGGGAGTTCGAGCTGAACCAGATACAGTCCCCGGACGGTGCGGCGCTGCCCCCGGTGGACATCATCGCGCCGGAGCAGCTGTTCGACGGCGACGTGTTCCTGTTCTGCGCCTCCCGGATGATCCCGGATACCTCCGTTACGGCGGGGGATGTCCGCATGGCCCAGTACGGCCTGAACCGGGAGCTGGTGTCCATCTACGCCCGCATGGCCCGGGACAGGCGGTACAGGGGCCTGTTCTGCGTGGTCAGCGATCCGGTGGACCCACTCTGCCGTGCCGTCCTGCGTGAAAGCGGCCTGTCCCCGGCCCAGGTCCGGGGCTTCGGCCTGGGCGTTATGCACGCCCGCGCCCTGTACTACGCCCGGAAGGACCCCCGCTTCGCGTCCTACCTCACCGAGGGCCGCGCCTTCGGCCCCCACGGCGAGGACCTGGTGCTGGCCAACTCCATTGCGCACTACGACGACGCCCTCTCCCGTGAGTTGACGGAGAAGGTGGCCCACGCCAATCTGGAGATGCGTAAGCTGGGCTACAAGCCCTATGTGGCCCCGGCCCTGTCCTCCGGCGCGCTGAGCCTGCTGGCCCTGCTGCGGGGGCAGTGGCATTATTCCTCCGTCTACGACGGCCAGGTGTTCATGGGATGCCGCAATCGTCTGACCCCCGCCGGCATCGAGACGGAGGCGCTGACCCTGCCGCCCGCCCTGCAAAAGCGTATCGATGACACCCGCGCCAAGCTGAACGCCATAGAATAACGGAGGTATCCGCCATGCTCACCGCTCTGCTCCCCGAAAACGACCGCAGCCCCGCCCTGCGGGACCTGCTGGTGCCCCTGCTGCCCCCGGGCAGCGATATCCGCGACCCCGATGACGGGCTGGAGGACCTGGCCGGCCGCCGTCTGCTGTTCGCTGTGGCGCTGGATGAGGGCGGCTGCAATATGGCCTATTACCGTATGCTCTCCCGCCTGCGCCGCAGCACAGACCTGCTCTCCGACAGTATCGGCGCGTGCATCGTCACCGGCGTGGGCGAGTTCTACACCAAGGATGTGGCCCGGGACATGGTCTTCGCCGCCAACCAGGCGGGCTGCGGCTTCCTCGGCCGCCCGCTGGTGGAGGCCACCGGCTCCCTGCGGAATTTCCGCACCCAGGCCCAGATCGGCGGTACCGATGAGGTCACGGCCTTCCATGCCGCCGTGGCGGAGCTGCTCTCCCGCCTGGACGGCTGGGAAAAGCCCGCCCCCATCCGCCATGTGCTGGCTCTCCACGCCTCCCAGCGCGCCACGTCCAACACCCTGGCCCTGTGGGAGCTGGTGAAGGCCGGTCTTCCGTCGGACCTCGGCGTGCAGGAGATCTGCCTCCGCAACGGCACCATGGCCGACTGCAACGGGTGCAGCTATACCGCCTGTCTCCACTTCGGCGAGCAGGGCGGCTGCTTCTACGGCGGCCCCATGGTGGACGAGGTCTATCCCGCCGTGCGGAAATGCGACGCCCTGGTCATGCTCTGCGCCAACTACAACGACGCCCTGGCTGCCAATCTGACCGCCTGTGTCAACCGGCTCACGGCCCTGTTCCGCCAGACCCGTATGTACGACAAGCGGATCTTCGGCCTGATCGTCTCCGGCTACTCCGGCGGCGACCTGCTGGCCCGCCAGCTGATCTCCGCCCTGAACATGAACAAGTCCTTCTACCTTCCGCCCCGCTTCTCCCTGCTGGAAACGGCCAATGAGCGCGGCAGCCTGGTGAAGCTGCCGGGCATCGAGGCGCAGGCGGCGGCCTTCGCCCGGCACATCGCGGAGAGCTGAATAACCCCGCCGCAAACCGGGGAAAATACTTCCATCAATCAAAAGGAGGTGTGTTCCATGCAGGCAATGGTGTTGGAGAAGGCGTGCATCCAGTGCGGACTGTGCGCGGGGCTGTGCCCGGAGGTGTTCGAGCTGAACAGCGGCGAGCCCGCCCGGGTGACGGTGGACCCTATCCCGGACGCGCAGAAGATCGGCGTGCAGGAGGCGGCGGACAGCTGTCCCGTGGCCGCCATTCAGGTAACGGCGTAAAAATCCCCGGAAATGCCGCAAAAACCACTTTACAACGGTGATTTTCTGTGGTATCATCTCAAAGTACGCGCTAAGCGCGTCCGACCCCTGCCTTAGCCCTGCGGAGCGTTCCATCTCTCCCACGGCCCAGGCTGCGGGCGTATTTCAAGAAAGGTGGAAACACAACCATGATGCTGAAAGACCAGAAGACCTCTATCATCGAGGCCAATCGCACCCACGAGACCGACACCGGCTCCCCCGAGGTCCAGGTGGCCATTCTCACCGAGCGTATCAACCAGCTGACCGCGCACCTGAAGGTCCATCCCCATGACTTCCACAGCCGCCGCGGTATGCAGATGATGATCGGTAAGCGCCGTCGTCTGCTGGACTACCTGGCCAAGAAGGACATCGAGCGTTATCGTGCCCTGATCGCCAAGCTGGGTCTGCGTAAGTAAGTTGAAACAGGGTGATGTGCGCTTGCGCATCACCCTTCTTTCACATTCTGCGCCGTGTACAAATTGACCATTAGCAGTTGAAAATGCGCCGAAATTCAGGGTTTCGGAGCGTTTTCAAGTGCTAACGGCGATAGGTCGCGGGCAGAATGCCATTTCACAAAAAAGGAGAAACGATATGTCAACGATCATCACCAAGCGCCAGTTCCCCCACTATCACAAATACACCATGGACCTGGCCGGCCGTCCCCTGACGCTGGAGGTGGGCAAGCTGGCTGAGCTGGCCAACGCCGCCGTCATGGTGGGCTATGGCGACACCCGCGTCCTCTGCTGCGTCACCGCCGCCCCCCGTCCCCGCGACGGCATCGACTTCTTCCCCCTGTCCGTGGACTTCGAGGAGAAGATGTACGCCGTGGGCCGCATCCCCGGCAGCTTCAACCGCCGCGAGGGCCGTCCCGGCGAGAAGGGCATCCTGACCTCCCGCGTCATCGACCGCCCCATCCGCCCCCTGTTCCCCTATGACTTCCGCAACGACGTGTCCGTCATGTGCACCGTCATGGCCGTGGATCACGACTGCTCTCCGGAGATCGCCGCCCTCATCGGCACCTCCGCCGCCCTGGCCATCTCCGACATCCCCTGGAACGGCCCCGTGGCCGCCCTGAAGGTGGGCCTGGTGGACGGCAAGCTGGTCTTCAACCCCGACGCCGAGCAGCGCAAGGTCAGCGATCTGGACGTGACCGTGGTCTCCACCGGCAAGAAGGTCGTCATGATCGAGGCCGGCGCCAACGAGGTCCCCAACGACGTCATGTTCGAGGCCATCAAGCAGGCCCACGAGGAGAACCAGAAGCAGATCGCCCTCATCAATCAGATGGTGCAGGAGATCGGCAAGCCCAAGTTCGACTATCCCCACGCCGACTTCAACTACGAGCTGTTCAATAAGATCACCGCCGACTTCATGGACGAGGCCAAGGCCGCCATGGACACCGATGACAAGAACGTCCGCGAGCAGCGCTGGAACGCCATGATCGAGAAGTGGCACGAGAAGTACCTGGAAGAGTACCCCAACATGGACCAGTACCTGGAGGAGATCACCTACAAGTTCCAGAAGATGATCGTCAAGAAGTGGCTGCTGGAGGGTCACCGTGTGGATGGCCGTCAGAAGAACGAGATCCGTCCCCTGGACGCCGAGGTGGGCGTGCTGCCCCGGGTCCACGGCTCCGGCCTGTTCACCCGCGGCCAGACGCAGGTGCTGTCCGTTTGCACGCTGGACACTCTGTCCGCCAACCAGAAGCTGGACACCATCTGGGAGGAGACGGAGAAGCGCTATATGCACCACTACAACTTCCCCGGCTACTCCGTCGGTGAGGCCAAGCCTGCCCGCAGCCCCGGCCGCCGCGAGATCGGCCACGGTGCGCTGGCCGAGCGCGCCCTGCTGCCCGTCATTCCTCCCGTGGAGGAGTTCCCCTACGCCATCCGCGTGGTCAGCGAGGTCGTGTCCTCCAACGGTTCCACCTCTCAGGGCTCCATCTGCGGCAGCACCCTGGCCCTCATGGACGCCGGCGTGCCCATCAAGGCCCCTGTGGCCGGCATCTCCTGCGGCCTGA
>ERZ825896.404-NODE-404-length-58149-cov-7.010810_pt1 | contig 58149 bp, 71 predicted proteins | sample MGYA00519858_ERZ825896 | MGnify/ENA primary metagenome ERZ825896 (study PRJEB31778, sample SAMEA3449214) | human gut metagenome | biome: human gut; feature: human-associated habitat; material: faeces | place: United Kingdom | collected 2010/2012 ... | reverse complement strand
AAAAGTGGCAACAAAAATTATAAATTTGGTAAAGTAAGTGAGAGACAAATTACAATTTTATATCTTAATTAAATATAAATGAATTAGAAGCAAATCGAAAGATGAGCTTCTTTTTTGTTAGAAAGGAGAATCTTTATGACAGGAAAAGAAATTAAGAAGATTAGAACAGAAATACCACGATTCAGAAATGGAGTTGCTTGTAATTTAACAGCAGAACAAAAACAACTGCATAGAGAATTAGATTGCAGAGAAATGATAAATAGTTGTTTATGTTATGGTAGTAACTTTTTAGAATCTCGTTATAGTGAACCATATATTCAAGATTTAGGCAGAGAAAGAGTGATTGAAATATATAATGAACAAAAGATTGATTTTGATAAGGCAATTGTTCTTCATAATGTTTATGAAGATGGCGAGGGTGTTACTTATAATTCAATCAAGTGGGAAGATGAAATAGAAATATAAAAGATTGGAAGTGATTATTATGCAGAAAGTATTTAGTATTTTTGCTCAAAATTTAGCTTATTATAACGAAGGAAGTATTGAAGGAGGATGGCTAGATTTACCACAATCTCCAGAAGTTATAGATAAATATTTAAAAGAAGTTGTAAAAGTGGATGATGAACACGAAGAATATGAAATAGCAGATATTGATGACAACATAAGTCCGTTTCCTTATGCTTCAATTCAATGGTCTAGTGTAAAAGAATTAAATGAATTGGCAATTATATTTAGTAAATTGGATGAATGTCAAAGAGAAGCTATCCAAGCATATTTAGTTTATTCTGGAGAGGAACATTATTCTATAAGTCAATTAGTAAATATATGCTTACAAGCTGATAATATAAATTACTGTAGATACAGTTTTGAAGGATTAGAGTATAATCAAGATTGCTCTCCAGAATTGAAAATGGGATATACAATGGCAGAAGAAAATGGAATATATATTCAACTTCAAAAGCATGGAATAATAGACTATTTTGATTTTGAAAAATATGGAGAAAGTTTTGGATATGATTATGAATTATTAAGTAATGGATATTTTATTCCAAATTACGATATAGATTTGGATTGTTACTCAAAAGAAGAAATACAAGAAAAGGTGAATGAAATTTTAAATGAAAAATTAAAGGAACAAGAGGTGAGTGAAATTGAGATATAAAGGGAAAATTAGAGAATTAAATCATATTATTATTTCTGATCCGAGTTATGATGAAAGTGTAACTTGTAGATATGAAAATAATAACTTAAAAGAAAAAGACTGGTATGTAGATATTGATATAAAGCCAACTGTCGATGAAATAGAGGACTTAACCATAAAAGGTACAGAGTTCTTTTTATTTTTGTCAAAAGATAGAAGATTAAGTGAATTAAGAGAAAATGGAGCAATTAGATATTTAAGTGGAATTGAACTAAAAGAAACTGAAATTGGAATGGATACAGTTTGTGTTGCTATAGGAATAAATGAAAAAGCAGATGAAATAATTGAGTTAAGAGATGACTGGCAACCAGAATGTTCTTTAAATACACTTACAGATGGATTATTTGGAACAGTTAAAGAAGGAAAATTACAAGACCATACTGTTTTTATATGGCTATCTGGTTATTTGGATGAAGATACAGGGTATTCGATTGAAGAAATAATTGATTATCTACAATATCAATTAAACATTACAGAACTTGAAAAAGATATAACAAAGTCAATGATTATAAGACAACAAGACATATTAGATAAAATGAAAGAATTTCAATTAAGATTTAAAGAAATAACAAAAGAAGATCCAAAACTTCTTCAATTTTTTGATAAAGATAATAGATTTTCAAACATAACATTTGCAGGTACATATTTAGCTGGAATTGCAGTTAGAAATGAACAAAGAAAAGCAGGAAATCTGGATGGAAAAATAGAACATTCTCCATATTCTAAAGAGCAAGAAAAGTTAATAGAAGAATATACAAATTTAAGAGTTGAATTTGAAAAAACAGAACAAGAAATTGAAAATGATATTGATATTTAGGAGGTGTATAAAATGCACAGAGGAACAGTTTTTATTATAACAAAGGATAAAGATAATAAGTTTGAAATACAAAAATCAACTGAATTTAATGGTGGAATGGGAATAGAAAATCTAGGTGGAGCAATTTATGATATGCTTAAAAATTTCAAAGAGCCTTTATTGTTTGATGCTATGATTAGAGATTTTGATGAAAGATATTTCAAATATGGTGATGAAGTTATGACTTATTTTCCAGATGAACAACATAATCCATATATTGATAAAGAAGGTAATGAGTATTTTGAATATTCTCAAACAGAAAATCAATTTAAGTTTTTCAAAGATGATAATGGAGAATATATCTATACAAGTGATAGTAACTATATTAAAAATATGTCAGATGAAGATATAACAGTTGTATGTAGTAATGGAAATTATGTTTTGAAACCAAATCAAATTTTAATTACAGATTATAACGAATGTGTAAATAATACTAGAATGACATTTGGAGAAAAAATAGATGAAAAAATAGAAGTTGATGAATTAAGTACGAAAGAGTATATTCCTACTAGAAAGCAGGAGATTATACTGGATAATATTATAAAAACAATAGAATCTTTTAATTATAGTGTTAGTCCTATATATGAAAATGGGATGATTAGTGGTATGGAAATTGAAACTTGGACAAATGGTGGAGTGGATATGATACATACCTTTTATTTTTGTGATGATTATCAAGAACTATATGATAAAGAAAATGTAAATAAGCAACTACAAGAATTATTTGATAATTTCTCGATAGATGATGAAATCGATATGTATAGACAAGATGCAAATTATAAAAGTAATTTTACAATTAGTCAGTCATTAGAAGATTTTACTGAATATCAAAAGAGATTAGAAGATTTAGCAAACAATTTTACCACTAAATATCACGAATTAATTTATCAAAAATTTATGAATAATGAATTACAAAAGGAGGAGATGCAATTATGAAACTTATAACAAAGGAATTAGAAAAATTATTTGAAAAATATCCTATAGGAAGTCAAGATGGATTAGGTGGAAAAGCAAAAGTTATAGCAAAATTTTTTAATCCAACTGGAGTAGGAACTTGGATAATAACAGAAGGAAATAAACTTGAAAATGGTGATTACGAAATGTTTGGATATTGTCATCTTGGGGATGATGAAATGGCTGAATTTGGATATGTAATGTTATCTGAATTGGAAAATTTAAAATTACCATTTGGATTAAAAGTTGAAAGAGATTTATATATGCCAAAGGATTGTGATCTTATTCAAGCAATGAAAACAACAGGAATTACACCACCATCTTATATGCTAGAAGATTATGAAAAAGAACAAAACAATGACAATATGGATTATGATTATTAAATTTATAAGGAGGAATTATTATGCCAAACTATGTTAAAAATATTGTTACTGTATCAGAAGAAACAATGAATAAAATTAAAGAAAAATATTTTAAAGGAGGGATTTTATCATTTGATAAAATTATTCCAATGCCAAAAAGATTAAATTTAGTAGATGGAAGTATAACAGATGCTTCTATTTTTTATTCTTGGTCGAAAAAAAGTGAAATTGAGAAACAAAATATATGTAAGATATTAAAAAATTATAAGGTTGATTTTTATCCGAATTATTGGGAGAAAATTAAAGAATGTCAGAAAAGAGGTCATTTTAAAGACATTAACAAATATGCAAAAAATTACAAAGTGAGTGATGTGGAAAAAGAATTAGACATACATAATTTGGAAGAACTAGGTGATGCCTACATAAATAATATAAAACAATATGGATATGTAACTTGGTATGAGTGGAGTATAAATAATTGGGGAACAAAATGGGATGTTTATGAGGACTTTAAATGCAATGAGAGAACAATGATTTTTGAAACAGCTTGGTCCATTCCAGAGCCAATTTTTAAAAAATTATCAGAGGAATTTCCAAATGATTTTATAGAAATAGAATTTGCTGATGAAGATGTTTATGGCGATAATAATGGAAAAATAATATATCAAGATGGACTGGCTACTATTTCAAGTAATCTTGGTGAAGAATTTGCTATGGAAATTTGGAATAAGAAACTTGATAATGAAAAGGATATTGTAGATGAAATGTTTGATTAACCAATTTTTATAAAAATATAATTTATTAGGAGGTGCAGTAATATGACAGTAGATAAGTTTTTAGAGAAATGGTATGATAAAGAAATTGAAGATTGGGGAGGAGAAACTTCACCAGAATATAGAAATTTTCAAACAAATTATAGAAGTGTTATTAAAGATTTTTGCAAAGATATAGGAATGGAATTACATTCATTTAACAAAAATCACTATGATTTTTCGGCAGTTGTGAAAAGTAATAAAACAAATCAATTTTATTATATTTCAATATCTGATGTTAGGTGTTGGAAGAATGAATGGGCCAATAATATTTTATATAGGACAATGGAACACGATAAAGATTGGACTGGTGGCAGCAATCGTTATAGTACATTAAAAGACTTGGCAGAAAACTTACTTAATTTAGATTTACAAATGGCAAGAAAATTAGAAAATGAAAATACTAGACAAATTACAAATCAAGTCGAGATTCAAAATGATAAATCTGATGACTTGGATGTAAATTATGCCTAGTCTTTTTTATTTGGAAAGGAGAAACAATTAGAATGAATGAAATGGAAGAATTTTTAACCTTTGGTGCAGTTGTAAAGATTAGAAAAGAATATGATGATGATCTTTATAAATTTATTGAACTTATGAAAAGTATTGGATTTTTAAGAGAATATGCAGAATCTTTTGAGAAAAATTGTTGCTTTGATAAAGAATTTAATGAATTTTCGGAAGATAGATTTTGGTACTATGTCAAACTAAATAATGGAAATACTAGAGATACTTGTATTGAATTTCAATGGAGCAAAGGTTTTACTTGGGGAAACAGAAAAGATTATTTAGATTATGATAAAGATATGAAAATATTAAATGTTGATGAACTTATAAAAGTTTGTAGAAAAGAGAAACTATTTAATATGAATTATGAAAAAACTAGCTTTCTAAATGAGTTAGAAGATAAAGAAAGTGCAACTGAATTAGATGACTTTTTGGCATTTTATGAATGGTCTATTGTTAAATATCCAGATGGAAAATATAACATAAAAGATGAACAATGTAATACATTTGATTTTGAAGAAAATACTACATTTGATACTGTTCTTGATAGAGTTTATTTTAGAATGTTTGATTATTTCATAGATGAAGGAGAAGTTGAAAATCTTATTCGTGATGGAGAATTTAATTATGTAAAAAAAGTATATGAAAGTTATATGAAAGTTGGTAAAAATTTAAAGCTATTGGATGATAATGATAATAGTTTTTATGGTAAATGGTTTAAGGAATTAACAAAAGATATTGAAGAAAAAGAATATAAAGAAACTATTGAGATTAGTAATAATATTTAGGATATATAAGGAGGTAGATTGGATAATGATTAAAGAAAATGATGAAGAATTTTTTAAAAGCATTTGCAAAAAATATATAGATACAATGTCAAAAGAAATGCTATTAGAAGCTGATAATAAAAAGATATTACATATTTTTATTGAGGATGAATATATAGAATTGAAAGAAAAAGGAAGTATAAATATTCAAAATTACAAAAATTATTTAGACGGAGATTTCAATGTATATGAATATGATTCTTATCAAGAACTATATAAAGCAACTATAGAAGATGAAATACTTAATGACATAGAAGATTTAGGGCTATTTGATGATAATAATCAATGGAATTTCTATATTACATTTGAGGAATTAAAAAGACTAGAATACGGATATAAAGTGCAATATAATTATCCATTACTAGAAAAATATATAATAGAAAATGAAGAAGATTTCTATACATATTTTTCTTTAGAACAATTAAATGAATTTGAAGAATCACTACATTTATATTATGAAACTGATGATATTGATACTAATAAGTGGGGAGAGTTATATTCAAAATCTAATAAATATTTTAACAATGATATTATTGCTTTATCGGAAGGAATGATAAGTTATTATGATTTATTACAAGATTATAAAATAAATTCTCAACAATATTATGATTTATCATTAGATAAGGTCATTGAATATTTTAGAGAAAATGCCATAAGTAATTTAATGGATTATGGAAGTGATAGAGATGAAGGATTGAATCATTTATCTTCTATGTATCAAGAAATAATGGATAAGTTAGGAATAAAATATTTAAATGTTTATACAGAAGATGTATCAGATGGAAAATATATGACAACAATTACTTTTGAAAATGATTCTTCAATAGAAGTAGATACAAGTGCTTGGAATGGAATAAAAGTTGTAACAGAAAATATGGAATCTATCTATGAAACTTACGAAAATTTAAAAGAAAAATCAAAACAAAATGAGGTAAAAAATGAAAACGAATTTGAGTATGATTTTAATTAAAAAAAATGGTGAAAGTGGAGTAAAAAATGCTCCACTTTTTTTAAAATTTGAAACAAAAAAATATCTCCCAGAGGGCAAAATGGGTTTTAGGGCTTTTGCCCTAAACAGCGAAAAAGGTGTCAAAACACCACGCTGGCGAATATTGGGCACTTAAAATGCCACACTATTCGGAGCAAATAAATTGCTCTGGATTTTTTGTACTTCGCTTTGCTAGTACAAATATTGTCTAAAACATAAAAAGAGGGTGGATATTATGAGAGATAGTGAAACTGAATTAGATAAAATATTTTTATCATATAATAAGATTTTAACAAGATTGAATATAAAGGGATATAAAACTAAAAACGGAAAAGAAATAACACATAAAGATTTGAGAAAAGCTATATCGGTCATGCAAGAAAAACATCCTACTTGTAGATGGCGAAGCAATAAAGTTAACAGTAAAAAATATTATATTTTAATAGAAGGATATTATTGGTTAGTAAAAGTATTTTTTCAAAATGAAAAAGATTTTATTGATGCTGATATAGATTTTTTTAAAATGAGAATAGGATTGTATGAAGAACTATTAGGACTAAAACCAAAGGAACTATTCAATGATAATATTCCATATTCACAGATAGAACTGTTTTTTGATAGAAAATTATATACAATAAAAAGAGCAATAAGAAATTTAGAAAATAAATATAGTGTTAATTTAAGATTTAAAGAAAACAATAGAATGTATGTTTATAGCAAAGGTATAGAGTTATTATGCAAAGAATATTTTAAGCAAAAATACCTGGAGATATTAGAAGATTATAAAATGGAGTTAACTGAAAAATATATAGCAGCAGGTTATCCGTATGATAATTTTTTTCATAAAAATTAAATGAAATGAAGTAAGAACATTTTTCTTGCTTATTATTTTATTATAGAAAGGATGATTACAAATGGAATTTAATTCTAAACAAAGAAGAAAAAGTATAAAGGTCTGGCTATCAGATGAAGAAAGAATTTTAGTTGAATCAAAGGCAGAATTTTATGGATATAAACGACTTGCAAAATATATTCGTGATGCAGCAATATATGAAAAAGTAACTTATGTTGATTTGAAAAATAAGGAAGAATTGTATGTTGCGTATGCTGAAAATACAAAAGAATTAAAGAAAATTACTAAAGAGATCAGACATATAAGTAAATATGCTACTAGATTAACAGATGAAACAAAAAAAGATATTTTAGATGTTATGTATGCAGTATTAAGAAATCAAAAAACAATGATAAAACTTATTGATGAAAAGTTGGATTTAGATGTATGGAAAGAAATCAATCATAACAAGATTGAAGAAGTGGAGGAAAAATAATGCCAGTAACAAAAAGATTACCACATTTAGGCTCTCCCCAAAATTTAATTGAATATATACTTGATGAGAAAAATGATGGAGAAAAAGTTGGATGTACCAGTTCTATAAATTGTAATGTTGAAACTGCTCTTTATGAATTTAGGGATATTCAAAAGAAATATAAAATGGGTGGAACTAGAGGTGCATATCATATTATCCAAAGTTTTTCTCCAAAAGATAAAATAACTGTAGAACAAGCAAATGAAATTGGCTTAAGAATGTGTAAAGAATTATATCCTACTTTTCAATGTATTGTATCAACTCATATTGATAAAGGACACATACATAATCATATATGCGTAAATGCAATAAATTTAGAAGGAAGAAAACTAGAAGATAGACTTGCAAATGAAAAAGAGGGCCTTTATGGAGTTAGTGATACAAGTGATCGAATAGCAGCAGAGTATGGATGCTTTATAATGCCTCGAAAAACATATTTGAAATCTAAAAATAGTCAAGATGATTATTATCAATATAAAAGACAATCTTGGAAAGAACAGATAGAAGAACATTTAGAAAAACTTATTCCAAAGTGTAATAGCGTTGATGAACTATTAGATGAATTATCTATTTTAGGCTATGAAATAAGGAGAGGCAAACATATTGCAGTTAGATGTCTTGGTATGCAAAGATATGCAAGAATAGATACAATAAATTTAAAGTATTCTACTAGCAATTTATATAAACTATACAGAGAAAAAGACAATGTAAAACTATTAGCCATTAAAACAGAACAAAATGAATTCAATTCTATAATATTTCAGAAAGCAAATGAATCTAAAATTGCTATTGAAAAAAGTCAGTTAGGTGCAAAAGGCAAAGTCTATAGTGAATATCAAAAAACAAAATATCAAGAAATAAAAAGGTATTATCAATTAAAACAACAGTTGGAATATTTAGATAAATATAATATTAGTGATTTTGATGATATTGAATCACAAATTGCACTTAAAAGAGGTCAAATAAAAAGTAAGAATGTTAAGATGAAGAAAAATCAAGAAAAATTTGAGAAAGTTCTTAAAATTACAGAAATGGCTAATGATTATATTAGACTTTATACAGTTTATGAATATGCAATGTCATATAAAGAGCAAGATGAGGATTATGTTTTACCTAAAGAGGCAGAAATATTTTTAAATATACAAAAAGAATTGAATATAACTTCTATTGATGAAGCAAAAGAGTTAATAAAAAATTCAAGATCAGAAAGAATTGAGATAAACAGACAAAGAAAAGAAGTATTGGAACTTCAAAGGGAACTTAATCATTTAGAAACTATAAAAGAAGAAAAATTATCTAGTAGTAATTTATATATTCACAATATTAAATTTCGGTGGAAATAGAATTGACTATAAAAATTCAAATGATAAAGAGTTTTGTGTAAATTTACCATATTCAAATTATAAAATACATATAGATAAAAAATTTACTGCGTATAATGAAAAACATCAATTTTATACATTATACTTGGTAGATGATAAAGAATATGAAATATATGATGAAAACAATGAAAAAATTGGAAATATCACAGGAACAGATTTAGAAAAATTTGTTTTAGACAAGAAAAAAGAGATTGATTCGTTATATAGCAAATAAATAAAAAAATATTCGCTCCAGATTAAATTCTGGGGCGTTTTTTTGATGCAAAGGAGGAAATTTATATTATGTTAAAATTATTAAGCCTATTTACAGGAATTGGAGCTTTTGAGAAAGCATTAGAAAGATTAAATATAGATTATGAATTAGTGGGTTTTTCTGAAATAGATAAATTTGCTATAAAAAGTTATTGTACTATTCATAATGTACCAGAATACAAAAATTTAGGAGATGTATCAAAGATAGAAATTGATAAAATACCAGACTTTAATCTTTTGACTTGGGGATTTCCGTGTCAAGATATTTCAATCGCTGGTAGAATGGAAGGAATTAAAGAAGGAACGAGAAGCGGATTATATTATGAGGGTTATAAAATACTTAAAGAAAAAATGCCTAAATATAGTATAATCGAAAATGTTAAAAATTTGACAAGCCAAAGATTTAAAAGTCAATTTGATTCTATATTAAATGATATACAAGAATTAGGATATACTAACTATTGGCAAGTTTTAAATGCAAAGGATTATGGTGTTCCACAAAATAGAGAAAGAGTTTTTATTGTTTCTATTCGCAATGATATTGATAGAAACAAATTTGTTTTTCCATCTCCAGTAGAATTGAAATTAAAGCTAAAAGATATTTTAGAAGATAAAGTTGAGGATAGATTCTATTTAACAGAAAATGGAATAGGAAGGTTAATTAAGAAAAATAATAAACTTTTAAAAGATTGTGAAAATCCTAATATAAGTTCTTGCCTTATTGCTGGTTATCACAAAATGAGTGGAAATCAAAATCAATACATAGCAGAATCAAATAATGTTAAAAGAGTTGCAGGATTATTTGATACAGATAAGTCAAAACATCAAGCAGGAAGTGTATATAATCCAAATGGATTATCACCTACATTAACATCTATGGATAATGGAGGTCATAAGCAACCTTATATTCTTGTTAGAGAAGCCACTAAAAAGGGATATACAGAAGCGATGGAAGGAGATTCTATCAATGTTTCATATCCTAATAGTGTAACAAAAAGAGGTAGGGTTGGAAAAGAAGTATCACAAACAATCTTAACTTCACCTAATATGGCAACAGTTATTGAATCACCTAAACCAATATGCTTAAATAATTTATATAAGCAACCTAGTGTTCAAGATAGAATTTACGATTCCGAAGGAATTGCTACAGCTGTTACGGCTAGTCAATTTAGACCAAGTATTGCAGAAAGAAAAATGTTTAATCTATATAATCAAAAGGAAATAAAAGATATTGCACCTACTCAAACAGCAGCTTGTGGAATAACTACTTCTAGTGCAGCGGTATTAATTTCAGAAGATGGAAATCATTTTATGAAAATAAGAAAACTAACACCTCTTGAATGTTGGCGACTTATGGGATTTGATGATGATGATTTCTATAATGCTAAATCTGTAGGAATATCTGACACTCAATTATATAGACAAGCTGGAAATAGTATTGTTGTTAATGTGCTAGAGTCAATTTTTCAAAAATTATTAAAACAATAAGTTTTATAAATAGTTAAGAAATAAAGAGCTAAAATGATTTATAAAAAAATATAAATTGTTTTGGATTTTTTTGTGCTTTTTTTATTTTATGTGCTATAATGCCTATGGGAAACAAAAAAATGAGGAGGCTATTAGATATGTTAGAAAATATAGAGCTATTATGTCATAGTAGCATTAGAATAAATAAAGAAAAAATAATTTATATAGATCCATATAAAATAGAAAAAGATTACAATGATGCAGATTTAATATTCGTAACACACGATCACTATGACCATTATTCAGAAGAAGATATTGACAAAGTTAAAAAAGAAGATACTGTAATTATAGCACCAGAAGAATTATTAACAAAACTATTAAGAAAAGGAATTAGGCAAGACTATATAATTACAGTAGAGCCAAACAAAGAGTATATGACAGAAGGGATTAAATTTGAAACTATACCAGCATATAACACAAATAAACAATTCCATCCAAAAGAAAATGAATGGGTTGGTTACATCATTGAAATAAAAGGAATTAGATATTATATAGCAGGAGATACAGATATTACTGAAGAAAACAAAAAAGCTAAATGTGATGTGGCTTTTATTCCAGTTGGAGGAACTTATACAATGGACTTTAAAGAAGCAGCATATTTAATAAATGAAATAAAACCTAAAATAGCAGTACCAACACATTATGGAAGTGTGGTAGGAACAGAGCAAGAGGCAATTGATTTTGTAAGACTTTTGCATCCAATAACAAAAGGTATAATTTTAATGAAACAATAAAATGGAAAAGAGGATGTAACAATGAAATTTTCAAATAAAGATATAGAATTATTTAATGAAGCGGGAATAAGTGTAGAGGATAAAAATTATACAACAGAGGAAGTAGAAAATCTAAAAATGAAAGTAACTGATTTTATTATGAGCCAAAGTACAAAAGACATAAATAAATATAATAATAAATTTAGCAGTATATTATATTAAAATAGGATTGATATATATGAATAAACGAGATGTCATTAAATATTGTTTAACATTAGAAAATACATATAAGGATTGTCCTTTTACAGATGATTTTGAATCTGTAACGATGAAACATTGTAAAGATAAAAAATGGTTTGCATTATTAATGAATGTAAATAATAAGTTATACCTTAATGTTAAGACAGATCCAAATTATTCTGATATATTGAGAAATACTTATGATTATATAATACCTGCTTATCACATGAATAAGGAACATTGGAATACAATTATTATAGATGAAAAGGTGGACGAGGATTTAGTAAAAGAATTGATAGAACAAAGTTATCAATTGACAAAGTAAAGTTAAATGCAAATAGTAATTTCTTGTTTGAATTGGAGGGGAAAAGATGAGTTTTTCATATACTAGAAAAATAAACTATTATGAAACAGATAAAATGGGAGTAGTTCATCATTCAAATTATATAAGATTTTTAGAAGAGGCAAGGTGCAGATGGTTAGAAGAACTGAATATATCAATGGAAAAATTAGAAGAATTAGGTTATACTATTCCAACATTAGAAGTCAATTGTAAATACAAATATCATATAACAAGTGGAGATATAATTATAATAGAACCTAAAATAACTGAATTTAATGGAGTAAGAATGACAGTAACTTATAATGTTATTGATAAAAAGACAGAAAAAATTGTTATAAATGCTTGGACAAAACATTGTTTTACGGATAAAACTTTAAGACCAATAAATATAAAAAAGAAGAATGAAAAAATATATACAATATTTGAAAAATTGTTAGAAGAAGGTATAAAAACCAATAAATAATTTCAAGGCAAATTATAACAATAACTAGTAATTTGTAATGGAGGACAATTTATGAATAATAAAAAATATTTAGGAAGATTATTAGATATTGAAGTTGATAGAGAATTTGGTAGTAAGCATCCTAAATATGGATTTATTTATCCAGTAAATTATGGTTATGTTCCTAATACTATTAGTGGTGATGGTGAAGAATTGGATTGTTATTTATTAGGCGTGTTTGAACCTGTAAAGACTTTCAAAGGTAAATGTATTGCCATAGTTCATAGGACAAATGACGATGATGATAAATTAATAATTGTTCCAGAAAATAAAGAATATTCAGATGATGCAATAAATGCTTTAGTAGAATTTCAAGAGCAATATTTTGAACACATAATAGTTAGATAAATTACAATTTTGATAATAAAGAAAAAGGAGATTATGTATTATGAAAAGAGAAAGATATTCAATAATTTATAGTAGTAAAACAGGAAATACAAAAAAACTTGCAGAGGCAATCTATAATACTTTACCTCAAAATAAGTGTGATTATTATGGTACAGTGGACAAAATTGATGATGTATTAAGTAATGTGATTTATATTGGCTTTTGGACAGAAAAAGGAAATGCTGATCATCTAGCAATAGATTTTTTAAATAAATTAAGAAACAAAAAAATATTTTTATTTGGGACAGCAGGATATGGCGAAAGTGAAAAATATTTTGAGGGTATTATTAATAATGTAAAAAAGAATATTGATAGTAGCAATACAATAATAGGTACTTTTATGTGTCAAGGTAAAATGCCATTATCAGTTAGAGAAAGATATGAAAAAATGAGAGAACAAAATAATATTTCACTTAACATTGATAAATTAATTGCTAACTTTGATAAAGCATTATCACATCCAAACAAAGAAGATTTAAAAACATTAGAACAAATTGTAATATTATACGAGGAGGAATAAAAATGTCAGATATTAGTGTATTTGGAGATTTTGTTTTAAAAGGAGTTATATAATATTCAAAAATATCGAATTGATTAAGGAAACAAAAAGTAAATATGTTATAATGGAATTTTGGGGAAATGACTGTGATTATAATTGGAGAGAAATATCAGAAAATCCAGACAAAGAACATTATTCTAAAAGTTCAATAACACAGTTCATTGAAATATATTCGTATCTTATAGATGAATTAAAAAGAAGAGGTTTTTAAATTGGCAATAAATAAAGATATTCCAATAATAGATATAACCTCAAAATTTTTAGAAATAAAAAATTATTCAAATCTACTATGTGATGATGGAATACACCCAAATGAAAAAGGACACAAAATTATTGCAGAAGCTATAAAGGAACATATAGAAAAAAGAAAAATTGAATTAATAGGTTAGCCACAAATTACAATTTAGTAATTAGTTAGAAAAATAGTAAGTTATTGAGGAGATAAATTTATAAAGAAATGGAGGTAGAATATCTTGTGTATGTTAATTAAAATAACAGATGAAGATATAGGAGAAGTATCTAAAGATATGAATAATCCTAGATTAAGATTAGGTGCTAGAGGAATAGTAATAAGAGAAGATGGTAAAATTGCAATATTCAATAAAAGTAATAAAAATGAATATAAATTACCAGGTGGTGGAATAGAAGATGATGAGAATCCAGAAGAAGCTTTTAAAAGAGAAGTATTAGAAGAAACTGGTTGCAAAATTGAAATAATAAATAAATTGGGCACTACAGAGGAATATAAAACATTAGATAATTTTAAACAAATTTCTTATATTTTTGTAGGAAAAGTTGTAGAAGATACAAAACAATTAAATGTAACACAGAAAGAAAAAGATGAGGGAGCAAAATTAATATGGGAAACACCTGAAAATGCGTTGAAAGTTATAACCGAATCATATGATAAATTGGTTGCTTCAAAATACGAATCAGTATATCATACAAGATTTATTGTTTTAAGAGATAGAAAGATATTAGAATATTATATGAAATATTCTCAAGATTAAATTACAAGTTATCACACAAATTATAACAATTCAACTAATCGTTGATAAAGAAAAATACCTCACTCAACGATTAGTTTGTGTACTTTTTTTAGATAATAATTTACACTTAAATTGAAGGAGGTAAAAAATATGAATCAGATTAAAATAGGAAAATTTATAGCTGAATGTAGAAAAAAGAATAATTTAACTCAAATGCAACTTGCAGAGAAATTAAACATTACAGATAGAGCTATTTCAAAATGGGAAAACGGAAAAGGAATGCCTGATTCATCAATAATGCTCGATTTGTGTAATGAACTCAAAATAAGTGTAAATGAATTATTATGTGGGAAGTTGATTGAAATGAATAATTATAATGAAGTAGCAGAAAAAATGTTATTAGAAATGGCACAAAAGGAAGAAATGCAAAATAAAAAATTAATGATGTATGAAAATGTGATTGGATTTAGTTCGACAATATCTTTCTTAATACTAATTTTGGTTACATCATTTTTAGTAGAGAATAATATAGCGAAAATAGTATTATTTATATTAGCATTTATTCTTTTAATAATAGGTGTTTCATTTGCATTAAAAATAGAAACAGAAACAGGTTATTATGAATGTCAAAAATGTCATTATAAATATGTACCAAAATATAGCCAAGTATATTTTGCAATGCATTCTGGAACTACACGATATATGAAATGTCCAAAATGTAACAAGAAAAGTTGGCAAAGAAAGACTTTAAGTAAGTAAAAAATTATAATTTAGTAATTAGTTAGAAAAATATTAATTTAGAGGTGTAAGATGGAATATAAAGAATATGGATCAAAGAATAATGATATTGTAATTTTATTACACGGTGGAGGTCTTTCTTGGTGGAATTATATAGATGAAATATCCTTGCTTGAAAATGAATTTCACATAGTTATTCCTATATTAGATGGACATTCAGGAAGTGATACAAATTTTACTTCTATTGAAAGCAATGCTCTAGAAATAATAAATTTTATAAATAAAAATTATAATGGAAAAGTAAAACTAATTGGAGGGGTATCATTAGGCGGACAAATTTTATTAGAAATATTATCTAAAAATCCTAATATATGTGAATGTGCTATTATTGAAAGTGCTTTGGTAATCCCAATGGACTTTACCTATAAAATGATAGAGCCAATATTTAATTTATCATATTGTTTGATAAGTAAAAAATGGTTTTCAAAACTACAATTTAAAAGTTTGAAACTTAAAAAAAGCTTGTTTGCTTTATATTATGAAGATACTTGTAAAATTACAAAAGATAATTTAATTGCTTTTATGAAATCAAATTCTAATTATGAAGTAAAAAACACTTTATCGCATACTAAAGCAAAGACCCTCGTATTAGTTGGAAGTAAAGAAAGACCTATTATGAAAAAATCAGCAACTAAAATTGTTCATTTAATGCCAAATAGTGAACTTGAAGTATTACAAGGATATTATCACGGAGATATTAGCATAAATCATGCAGATTATTATGTTGAAAGAGTAAAGAGGTTAGTTCGTTAAATTACAATTTAGTAATTAGTTAGAAAAATAGTAATTTGGAGGGCAAACAAGTAATGAAAAAGATAAATTATATATTGATAATATAGGTTTTGCTTTAATTGGAGTGTCTGGCTTAATTTTAATATACTTACTTATTTATAGGTATGTAAACAAAAACAAATCTTAACAAGAAGTAGGCTAGATAGGTATTTACCTCAATTTATACTAATAAGTCAATTACAATTAATTTACTAATTTCTATGTTATAATGTATTAAAATTAATATGAGGGGAAATAGAGATGGAAGAAAAAAATAAAATATTGTTAAAAAGATTACTAATTGCAGTATTAATTATAGTTATAATTAGTATAGTTGCTACTATTGGAATTGGAAATTATTTTGTGAACTATGCTATATTAAGAACTGGAAATGGCGGAGATAGAGAAGTAAAAAATGCAGATTCAATAACAGTTGCAAACATAGATAATGAAGCAGAAAAAATTATAGAAGAAAATAAAAAGAATGAAAAACAATTAGCAAATGAATGGTCTGAAACTATTGAGAATAAAAAAGTAGAAGTAAAAGCAAAAGACGGAATTACTTTAAGAGGGACACAATATATAAAAGATGAATCAAGTAACAAATGGGCAATAATATTACATGGTTATCGTTCAACTCCAAATTCTATAATTTCAATAGGAATGCATTTTTCAAAAGAAGGCTATAATGTTTTAATTCCAAGTATGAGAGCATGTAGTGAAAGTGATGGAGAATATATAGGAATGGGGTGGTTAGATAAAGAAGATTTACAATGTTGGATAAATTTAATTATTAAGCAAAATGAAAATGCAGAAATTATACTACATGGTTCATCAATGGGAGCAGCAACGGTCTTAATGGCATCAGGTAAGGACTTACCTACAAATGTAAAAGCAATAGTAGCAGATAGCGGTTATACATCAGTTTGGGACATATTTGCATCAGAGGCAAAAGCAAGGTTTAATTTACCAACATTTCCTGTACTAAATATGTTTGAAATAGTTGCAAACGTAAGAGCAAATTATGATATAAAAGAAGCATCTGCATTAGAACAAGTAAAAAATAATAAAACACCAATTTTATTTATACATGGAGATGCAGACGATTTTGTACCCGAATATATGTGTGAAGAACTATATGAAGCAGCAAATTGTAAAAAAGATAAGCTAATAATACATGATGCAGGACATACAGACTCTAAGTACAAAGAGCCAGAAACATATTATAATAAAATATTTGAATTTTTAGGGAATATTTAAGCAATTTTAATTATATCAGTAATAAGAAAAATAAAAGAAGAATGGAAAAAAATAAAATTAGAAAAATAGTAATTTGAAAGTGAAGATTGAATTTTAGAAGCTATTCTTATCTGCAAGAAAATATAGCAAAAATTAGTTGCTAATTATCTATTCTTATGCTATATTATAATAAAAATAAATTGATATGGAGGAAATTTATGGAAAAAGAATTAGTAATAAAAAAATGTTCTAAATGTAATACTTTAATTGAAGTTATAAAAGATTGTAACTGTGATAATTGTATTATTAAATGTTGCGGAGAGGAAATGATAGAATTAGTTCCCAATAGTGTAGATGCAGCTTTTGAAAAGCATGTACCAAATTATGAAGTTATAGATAATCGAATAATTGTCACGGTTAACCACGTTATGGAAGAAAATCATTTTATAGAATGGATTGCAATGTCATCAAATAACAAAATCATAAAGAAATTTTTATTGCCAAATGAAAAAGCAAGTGCAATATTTCCATATGTTAAAGGAAGCAAGATTTATTCTTTTTGTAATAAACATGGACTTTGGGCAAAAGATGTTGAATAAATATATATAATTAAGGTTGAAGGATAATTAATTTTTTTCAATCAGGTTTGTAACTAGGAAGGAATGTGATTAAAAATGAGAGATATTAGTATTTCTAATGATATCATATATATTGGAGCTGATGATAAAGATATAGAATTATTTGAAAATCAATATGACGTTCCAAATGGAGTATCATATAATTCATATATAATAATTGATAAAAAAATTGCAATAATGGATACAATCGATAAAAGAAAAACTAGTCAATGGCTTAAAAATTTAGAGAAAGTATTAAATGGTAGAAATCCAGATTATTTAGTTATTTCACATCTGGAGCCAGACCACGCTTACAATATAGATACTTTAATAAAAAAATATCCAAATATAAAGTTAGTTGGAAATTCAAAAACTTTTACCTTTTTACCACAATTTTTCGAAATACAAGATTTAGATTCAAGAAAAATTGAAGTAAAAGAAGGGGATATTTTAGACTTAGGAAATCATAAATTGAAATTTATTATGGCACCAATGGTACATTGGCCAGAGGTAATGATGACATATGAAGAAAAAGAAAAAACATTATTTTCAGCAGATGCATTTGGTAAATTTGGAACATTAGACACCATAGAAGATTGGGATTGTGAAGCCAGAAGATATTATTTTAATATAGTTGGAAAATATGGTATGCAAGTACAAACACTATTAAAAAAAGTTATGAATTTAGATATAGAAAAAATTTGTCCTTTACACGGGCCAATATTAAAAGAAAATTTGGAACATTATATTGAAAAATATAATATTTGGAGTAGTTATAAAACAGAAAACGAAGGAGTGTATATAGCTTGTGCATCAATTCATGGAAATACATATAGTGCTTGTGAAAAATTAAAGGAGATTTTAGAAGAAAAAGGCGAAAGAAATGTTGTTTTAGTTGATTTATCAAAAGAAGATTGGTCAGAAGCAGTAGAAGATGCATTTAGATATGGTAAAGTTGTATTCGCTTCTTCAACGTACAATATGGAAATATTTACTCCAATGAGGAACTTATTATTGAATTTAAAAGAAAAAAATTATCAAAATAAGATTGTTGGACTGATTGAAAATGGAACTTGGGCTCCAAATTCTGCTAAATGTATGAAAGAGATATTGAGTACAATGAAAAATATAGATATAATAGAACCAGTAGTTACAATTAAATCTAGACTTTCAAAAGAAAATTGTTTACAGTTATTTGAAATGGCAGATAATTTAATAAAAAAATAAAAAGGAGGTTTGTGATATGAAATATAAATGTACAGCTTGTGGATATATTTATGATGATAATGTAGAAACAGTAAAATTTGAAGATTTACCAGCTGATTGGGTATGTCCTTTATGCGGTCTTGGAAAAGAATTTTTTGAAAAAATAGAAGAATAAGAAATGATTTAAGAGTTTAATTCAGTATTGAATTAAACTCTTTTTGCAAGAAAATTTAAATTAGATAAAACTTGTACTAATTTGAACTTTAGCGACAACTTACAATATATAGGGCAGGTAATTAAGTTGAAAGTTACTTGCCTTTTATGTTATAATCTAAACATAAGATAGTAATTTTTAATGGTAGAAATATAAACTCTCACTATATGTCCTGTTAATATTTAATTGAATTATATATAATATTTTGGAAGGGAGATAAAATTATGAATCAAGATAAAGTAGGAAAATTTTTAGCTAGTTTAAGAAAAGAAAACAATTTGACTCAAGAAGATATTGCTGAAAAATTAAATGTTAATGTTAAAAGTGTTAGTAGATGGGAAAATGGTAGAAATTTACCAGATCCGTCTATTATGAAAGAAATATGTAAAATTTATAATGTATCAATCAATGAATTATTTAATGGTGAAAAAGTAAAAAAATCAAATAAAGTAAGACAAATATTTTTGTTTTATATCATAGTTAGTTTAACTGGAATATTTATCCTCCCAACATTGGGAATTATTGCACCAACATTTATCATAAGTGCTATATTATGTCCTATATTTGGTTTAGTTAAATTAATTGGATATATATTCAAATTTGATGTACCATTTGTAATGTTTGAATTTGGAAGCTATTCTTTAAATCCAATTTTAGGTTTTGTACTATCGATAATTGTTGGTATAGTATTATTTATAATTGGTATTGTTTCATGGAAATTATTAATTAAATATATACATTTTGTAACAGATAAGAGAAAAAAATTATATATAGAGTTATAATTTATTAATCAGATAAATTACAATTTAGTGATTTGATTGAAAAATAGTAATTTATCGAGCAGATAAAAAATAAGAATTGACTTTAAAAATCAATTCTTATTTTTGTATTCAGAGATTAAAATATTTGACATTTCTTCTGGACTTTCTTTACAACCCGTATTTAACCATTTTTTTATTATTGCATTAAGTCCTGCTCTAAAAAATTCTATATGATAATCAATATATTCATTATTATAATACTTTTCTGCCATTTCTGCATTGTGTTGTGTGATAGGGCTAATAGAAATATCTTCTAATTTAAAATATGTTTTGAAAAATATTTGATTTTCTTTAATTTGTTTGAACATATTTAAATAACCATTAGCATCTTGTTTGGAATTGAAAGATAACATAATTTCAGCAAATTCGTCAGCCATTCTTAATTTAACTTTTTCTACTAAATCATAAACATCGATATAATTAGCATAGAAAGTAGAACGATTTAATTTAGCAATTTCACAAATTGTAGATACAGAAATTTCATTTATATTTTTCTTTTGAATTAGTTGCAAGAAAGTCTTTTCAATTTTTTCTTGTGAATTTCTTTTTCTTTTATTATTAGGGGTATTCATAAGGAACTCCTTTCAAGTTACAATTATCATTATTCCAACAGAAGTTGAAAATTGATGATTGTTTTTTACTATTGAAGATATTATACTATATTTAATAGAAAACAACAAGTGTTGTTTTTAAGAAAGGAGTGAATAATATGGGAAAATTAAAAGGAGGATACAAAAAAATAGAAAAAGGAACAATAGATGGATATAAGAAAATCGAAGAAACTGTTGTAGGTGGATACAAAAAAATAGAAGATAAGTTTGTTGACAAGTTTTTAAGAAATGATGATGAAACAATAGAAGAAGCTAAAGAAAGAATAAAAAAAGAACAAGAAGAATTAGCAAAGAAAAATGAAGAAATTATAAAAAATGGAGGAAAATAAAATGAAAAAAGATACTTTAATTGAAATAATATTAGGAACAATAGGTGGATTAACATTTGCTATTGGTATGTGTATGGGACTTATGAAAGAATGGAATATGTTAGTACCAGGAATTATTGTAGGGATTATTGGATTTTTAATGCTATTATGTATTATTCCAATTTATAGAAAAAGCCACCCTAAAAAACAAGCAAAGAAAGATGTTAATGTTGGTTTAGTAACAGCAATAGTTGTTGCAATAGTAGGTGCTTTAATAATGGGATTTGGAATGAGTAAAGTTATGGTTGAAAATCCAAGCCAATCAGATATGATTTTAGGAATAATAACAGGGGTTGTTGGTTTAATAATATGCGTATTAGATTTTCCAATATACACTTATCTTAAACAAAAATAAATAATAATGCTAATAAGAGAAATAATTGATATTTCTCTTTTAGTATTTGGAGGAATAAATGGAAAAATTTAAAGAGATAATGAATAGATTACTATACCCTAATACTTTTGTATTTCTATTATTTTTTATAATAGGATTTGGAAGTGTTATAGCAACTTTTTTATTACAATTAGAAAATAATGTCCTTGGGTATATATCTTATATCTTATCAGCTTATGCATTAATTATTACAATTGTAAAGTTACCTAATATGTATAAGAAATGCTATGAAAAATTAGATAGTATAAAATATTCCAATAAATTTATACACGATACAAATTTCAGAAATTTTATAGTATTATATTTAGGTTTTATATTTAATATAATATATATTGTTTATAAATTTACAATAAGTATTGTATTTCATTCTGCTTGGTTAGGGGCAACATCTATATATTATTTATTACTAATAAGTATTCGCTATTATTTATTAAGAAATATAAAAAGAGATATAAGTTATGAAAAGAAAGTTCGTGTATATAGACTTATAGGAATTTTAATTTTTCTATTAACAATAGTTATAGCAGGAATGAGTATGTCAATAATTACAGGACATAAAACAATAAGCTATCCAGGTCATATTATATATGTTGTAGCATTATATACTTTTTACAATTTTGTTATTGCAATTTTAAATCTTGTAAAATATAGAAAAATGTATAATCCTATTTTTTCATCAGTTAAAATGATAAGTTTAGTAACTGCTTGTATGTCAATGCTTGTACTACAAACAGCATTGATTTCAGCATTTGGAAACGATGAGAATTTTGGAGTAATGATGAATAGCATTACAGGAATTGCTGTTATTCTTTCAGTTATAAGCATTGCAATATATATGATAAAATCATCAACGAAAATTATCAAACAAATAAAGGAGAATGAAAATTGAGAAAAATAATATCAGGTCAACCATTTTTATATAGGAAAAATGGTTACCACAGTACAATAATTGAGGTAATAATGAAAGATAGAGTTAGAGGAGATTATTTGCAAATGGCACTTTCACTTTCATTACAAAGATTTCCTTATTTATCAGATAAATTAGTAGAAAAAAAAGGTTCATATTATTTGTGCGAAGATCTAAATTCTATGACTATAAATGCTACTAAAAAATTAAGAACATTAGGTAGTATGCAAACTGGCTATCATTTATTAGATGTTACATATACAGGAAAAAATATACGAGTTGCATTCCATCATGGATTATGTGATGGTAGAGGGATAAAACCATTTGTTGAAACTTTAATATATTATTATTGCACTTTAAAATACAAGAAACAATTTGATACTACAGGTATCCATACGGTAGAAGAAAAAATAAGTGAAAAAGAGATAGCAGAACCATTTGGAACAGAATATTATAAAGTAGATGAAGAAAATATTGCAAGAATAGATAAAGAATGTTTTTCGTTACCAGAGAATACGGAAAATGTTAGTAATACATATCGAACAGAAATAGTAATTGATGAGCAAGAATTTATAAATTATGCTAAATCAAATAATGCAACACCAACTATACTTACAGCTATTTTATTTTCAAAAGCTATTTTGGAAAATAATGATATAGATAAACAAATAATGAGTAATATTGCAATAGATTTAAGAAGTTATTTAGGAATGGAAAAAACTCATAAAAATTGTACTGGAACTTTATTCTTACCATTTACAAAAGAGGATGATGAAAAAGATTTAAAAGAATTATCTATTGAGTATAGAGATATAATTGCAAAACAAAGAGATGAAAATTTTATAAAAAGTAATATAAATAAACAAATTGGATTATTTAAGAAAATTGATGAATTGAAAACACTTGAAGAAAAAAGAAAAATGTTATCATTTTTTGATAATATATCTAATGATACATTTGTAATAAGCTATTTAGGAAAAAGGCAATTTAATGACTTCAATCAATATGTAGATTCAACTCATTTTTATAGTGATGGTAGTAGAGGAATAATTATAAATATGGTAGCCTCTGGGGATAAATTAAGTTTTAACATATTACAAAATTTTGAAGATAGCAAATATGTTGATTGCTTTACAAAAATACTATCAGAAAGAAATATCAATTTTGTAAGTAGAAATGTTGGAGTATTTTCAACAGGGAAAGATAAAAGCTTTATAACAGCTAGTCATCAAGCAGAGAGATATTATAAATAATTGATTGCAAAGAATATAATTTGTTGTAAATTTTATGTTTGCTGTGTTATAATCATCTCGACAAATTACAATAAGTAAGGTAGATAGCCAGTTGAAATTATCTACCTTTTATTATATAATCGTAACAAGAATTAGTAATTTTAAAGTGATATTTTAGTGGTAAAAGAAGCTGAAAATAATTATAATAGCACATTTAGTTAAATTATCATATATTATAATATAAGTAATATATGAAAGGAATTTAATTAAATGTATAATATGAATGATTTATATAAAAACTATTATGATAATTATAGACAATATGATGATGTATATGGCTATATAAACTATTATAATATGGATTATAATAGGATGAATCCATATTATATAAAAGATTATGGAGCAGAACCATTTGTGATTAATATAAATGAAATAACAAAGCAAAACAAAAATTTTCGTACAGCATTATGGACAGGACAACATTTACAAATTACATTAATGAGTATAAATGTAGGAGAAAGTATTGGATTAGAAATGCATTCAAATTTAGACCAGTTTATTAGAATTGAGCAAGGATTTGGTTTAGTTCAAATGGGTGATAATAAAAATAATCTTAATTTTGAAAGAAAAGTATGTGATGATTTTGCTATCGTAATACCAGCAGGAAAATGGCATAATCTTACTAATATAGGAAATCTTCCAATTAAATTATATTCAATATATGCACCACCACAGCACCCAAAAGGAACAATCCATAGGACAAAAGCAGATGTAGAACATTAATAAAAATAGAATGTTATAGGTTAATCTAAAATAGGTTAATCTATATTTTTTAGTAACACATTGAAAATTTTAATCATATATACATATAAGGGGGAGTTATATATGCCTAAAAAAGTTCTATTTTAAAATTTGAAATTATAAGTACTATTTTTATAATGATAGGAGGAACACTTTTACATTTTACATTTGGGTGGTCTAATAATAATCCATTAGTAGGGACATTTAGTGCTGTAAATGAAAGTACATGGGAACATTTGAAATTATTATTTTTCCCAATGCTAATAAGTACTATTATAGGTTTTTCTTATAAAGGGAAAGTTATACCTAATTATTTATGTGCTAAAGTGTTAGGAATTATATTAGCTATGTCTTTTGTAGTAATATTTTTCTATACATATGTTGGAATAATAGGAACAAACTTTGCTATTGTGTATATTGGTAGTTTTTTTATAGCAGTAGAGTTAGGGCAATATGTGGCATATCAAAAAATGCAATCAACATCTTCTTGTAGTAATGTAATACCTATTATTATTTTATTAGTATTGTGTTCGTGCTTTTTAATTTTTACATTTTTTCCACTTCATATTGCATTATTTGAGGATTCAATAATTGGTTCGTTTGGAATATAATAAGTAGAAAATATTGATATTATAATAATGTAAAAGATAGATTATAGTATGCTATAATCATCTTGATAAATTACAATAAGTAAGGTAGATAATCAGTTGAAAATATCTATCTTTTATTATATAATTGTAACAAGAATTAGTAAGTTATGGAGAAGATTAAATGAAGAAATTATTAAAATATGGAATAATAGCTATTATTTTAATAACTATTATTGTTTTAGGAATAAATTTATATGTAAGAATATCCACAAATAAACAAATTATTAAAGAAAATGACTATACAGCATTATCTGATGTAGATTGTATAATAATTCTAGGAGCTGGAATATGGAAAGATAAACCTAGTCCTATGTTAGAAGATAGATTATTAGAAGGTATAAAATTATACCAAAATAGTGTGTCAGACAAGATAATAATGAGTGGTGATCACGGAAGAAGAGAATATGATGAAGTAAATATAATGAAAAATTATGCGATTGAAAAAGGCATACCATCAGAAAATATTTTTATGGATCACGCAGGATTTTCTACTTATGAAAGTATATACAGAGCAAAAGATATTTTTGAAGCAAAGAAAGTAGTAATAGTAACTCAAGAATACCATTTATATAGGGCATTATATATTGCAAATCAGTTAGGGTTGGAAGCCTATGGAGTAGGAGCAGATCCAAGACAATATGTAGGAGCAACATATAGGGAATTAAGAGAAATATTAGCGAGAAATAAAGATTTTATAAAATGCATATTTAAGCCAGAGCCTACTTATTTAGGAGATACAATTCCTGTAAGTGGAAATGGAGATATTACAAATGACGGTAAACAAGATATTTAAGAAATATTGGAGTTAGTATGAAAAAAAGAATTTTTATAATTGTTATATTTATAATTATTAGTGTGATTTTAGTAGCGTTATTATATTTTTTTAACACTATTCCACACAAACAATACTCTAATAGCGATTTTAATATTGAAACTTATATTAGTAGTGTTGATAAAGACAATGATGGAATAGATGACCAAACAGATATATTGAATAATTTAAGAACTTATATTGCTAAAAAGCCAAAATATAAAAGTAAATATTATGAAACTGGATATCCAGATGATGAATATGGAGTTTGTACTGATGTTGTTGCAAATGGATTAAAAGATGCTGGATATGATTTAAAGGAACTTGTAAACGAAGATATTATAAATAATAAAGAAAAATATAATATTGAAGTTATAGATAAAAACATAGATTTTAGGAGAGTAAGAAACCTAGATGTATATTTAAAAAATAATAGTATTTCTCTAACAAAAGATTTATCACAAATAGAAGAATGGCAAGGTGGAGATATAATTGTATTTAAAGACCATATAGGAATAATATCAGATAAGAGAAATAAAAAAGGTATTCCATTTTTAATACACCACGCAAATCTAATACAAGTAAACTATGAAGAAGATGTTTTAGAACTATACGGACAAGATTATATTATAGGACATTATAGAATCAGTTAAACAAATTACAATTTAGTAATTAGTTAGAAAAATAGTAAGTTGTAGGGCAGATAATTAATATAACTGAAGTAAAAAAATTAAAATATTTTGTAACAAAATAACAACAGCGGATACTAAATAAGTGAAAGGAGGAAAATGTTATGCAGGATATTGATAAAATATACAAAAAATATAGTGAAATTGTTTACAAATATGTATTCTGCTTAACTGGAAATGAAGATATAACCGAAGAAATTGTCCAAGAAACTTTTTTAGTAGCTGTTAAAGATATAAATAAGTTTAGAGGTGAATGTAAAATATCAACTTGGCTATGCCAAATTAGTAAATACATATGGTATAAGAAACTAAAAAAAGAAAAATCAAAAAAAGAAATACCATTAGATTTATTACAAAATACATTATGTATAGAAGAATCAATAGAAGAAAATCTTTGGAGTAAAGAAAAAAAGATACAATTATTTAAAAAATTACAAAATTTTGATGAAGATACAAAAAATGTAATGTATTTAAGGATATTCGGTAATTTTGAATATAATGAAATTGCAGAGATTATGAATAAAACATCAAATTGGGCGAGAGTTGTATTTTTTCGTGGTAAGCAAAAATTAAAGGAGGAATTGGAAAATGAGAAATGAATGTGATATTGTTGAGGATTTATTATTTAGCTATAATGATGGTGTTTTAAGTAATTCTTCTAAAGAATTAGTGGATGAACATTTAAAAAAATGTGAAAAATGCAAAAAAAAATTAGAAGAAATAATACAGGAAAATAATGAACATAATCAAAAAAATCAAATTAAAGAAATTGATTTCTTTAAGAGAATTAAGAAGAAAATAACTAAAAGAAATGTAATAATATTAGTATTTTTCATAATTTTAATGCTTGTTGTTTTATTTAATATACATGTATATAATAATTATAAAGAAATTGCTTCTACAATGGAGATATATTTAAAAGATGATATAACAGAACAACAGATAGAAAATATTAAAAACAAAATAATTGAAGAAAGTGATAATACAGAGATTGAATATGTTTCAAAAGAAAAAGCGTTGGAAAGATTCAAAAATAATTTAGAAAAAAATGAAAATTTATTAAATGATTTTGATAATCAGAATAATCCTATACCTGCTTCTATTGAAATAAAAACAGATACGAAAATTCAAACAATAGTGGAGAGCATACAAGATATGCAAGGAATAGCTCATATAACAACTCATATAAATTCTAATCCATATGAATTATTTATACAAAGAGTTATGAAAAAATAGTATTTTATAGTAAATTATAAGGCAGATAATTAATTTAAAATTATCTGTTTTTATGTTATAATCATCTCGACAACTTACAATTTATAAATTAGTTAAAAGCTATGATATAACAGTGTTTAATAGATATGTTAAAATGCATTGCTTGTAGCAACAGGGTATTTGTCATACAATTTATTTAACGAAAGGAGGAATTATAAATGTTAAAAGATAATTTGAAAACATTAAGAAAAAATAAAGGACTTTCTCAAGAAGAATTAAGCGTTAAATTAAATGTTGTAAGACAAACAGTATCGAAATGGGAACAAGGATTATCTGTTCCAGATGCAGAAATGATAATATCTATATCGGAGGTATTTGAAACACCAGTTAGTACAATTCTTGGAGAGAACATTGATGAACAAGAAAAAAACGACTTAAAGGTAATATCAGAGAAACTAGAGGTCATTAATGAACAATTATCCAAAAAACAAAAGCAAAAAAGAAATATATTTGTTAATACTTTGATAATAACTGATGTTTGTTTGATTTTATTATTTATCTTATTAGCTGTGTTAGGTAGTCCGTATCAAAATTGGGATTATAGTAATCCAGAATGGGCAGTTATTGGAACTATATGGCATTCATTTGAGTGGGTATATTTTAAAGTAGCTCCATTTATGATTGTTGTTATAACGGTAATTGGAGTAATACTTGTTAAAAGAAATAAATGATAACAAATTACAATTTAGTAATTAGTTAGAAAAATAGTAAGTTATTGTTTAGATTAGTTTGAAATACAACTAATCTATTTTTATATAACTATTTAGAAAAAAATCTAAATAGTTATTGACATTAGAGTTACAAAATAGTATAATCTATTTAGATATATATCGAAATACTATAAGTGAGGTGATTATTTTGGGAATGTCGGAAACATTAAAAGCAATTAGTGATCCTGTAAGAAGAGAGATATTAGAACTATTAAAAGATGGTAGAAAAACAGCAGGAGAAATATCAAGTAGTTTTAATTTAACAGGAGCAACCGTATCATATCATTTATCAAATTTAAAGAAAGCGAATTTAATAACTGAAACAAAGCAAAAGAACTTTATATTTTATGAATTAAATAGTTCCGTATTTGAAGATGTTTTAGTTTGGATTTATAAGTTGGGAGGAAATAAGAATGGAAAAGAAAAATAAAAGAACATTAATTTTAAGTGTAATTATATGTTTATTACCAATGGTATTAGGTATTGCTTTTTATAATAGGCTACCAGAACAAATGCCAATTCATTTTACGATAAATGATGTACCAGATAATTATGCACAAAAAAATTTTGCATTATTTGGAATACCAGTTATTATGGCTATTGTGCAAGCAATATGTATAATATGTACAACAAAAGTTAATAAATTAAAAAATAGTGAAAAACCTAGAATTGTAAAAATAATGGAATGGTTTATTCCAATTATTACAGTATTAGTATATATCATTATGATAGAAGTTCCGTTAGGTAGTGATGTTTATGTTGGAAAAAGTGTATGTTTGATATTAGGAATATTATTTACGATTATTGGAAACTATATGCCTAAAATGAATTATGAAACAGGAAAAAAACTTTTTCATCCAACTCCTAAAACTGAAAAATCATTTAGAAAAATGAGTAGAATTATGGGATATGGTTTTCTAGGTATGGGTATTATATTACTAATATTGATTATATGGGTATAACAATAAATTACAATTTAGTAATTAGTTAGAAAAATAGTAATTTTTTGTTTAGAATGGAGATGTAGATTATGGCTTTTGATTTTAAGAAAGAATATAAAGAATTTTATATGCCTAAAAATAAACCTGTGATTGTAAATGTTCCTGAAGCAAATTATATTGCGCTCAGAGGTGAGGGCAATCCAAATGAAGAAGGTGGATCATATCAGCAGGCAATTGGCGTATTGTATGCGATTGCTTATACTTTGAGAATGAGTTATAAGACGGATTATAAAATTGAAGGATTCTTTGAATATGTAGTTCCACCACTAGAAGGATTCTGGTGGCAGGATGATATAGATGGTGTGAATTATGCAGATAAAGATTCATTTCATTGGATTTCAGTCATTCGATTGCCTGATTTTGTGAATGAAAAAGATTTTGAATGGGCTGTTGAAACAGCAACTAAAAAGAAAAAAATAGATTGTTCATCGGCAGAGTTTTTGACGATTGATGAAGGTTTATGTGTTCAAATCATGCACTTAGGATCTTTTGATGATGAACCAGCTACAGTTGCACTTATGGATGAATATTTAAAACAAAATGGATATGCGAATGATATGAATAGTCAAAGACTACATCATGAAATATATTTGTCGGATGCAAGAAAGGTTACACCGGAAAAATGGAAAACAGTCATTCGACATCCTATAAGAAAGATTTAGATAAATTAGAATTTACCTATTGAGACATAGAGTTAAAAATAGAAATTTAACTTGACGTATTGCTTTATATCCTTTAAAATATCAATGTTGCAAACTCCGTGTATGGACTTGCAACCGCCCAGAAAAGGTTTTAAGTTGAAAATTCACACCTTGATGGCGAGTATCAAGCTAAATGTGAAAAAAAGAATGAATAGGAGGTGCACACATGTACGCAATTATCGAAACTGGTGGAAAACAGATCCGTGTTGAAAAGGATGCTGTTATCTTCGTTGAAAAATTAGAAGCTAACGAAGGAGACACAGTTACATTTGACAAAGTATTATACGCTGATGGAAAATTTGGTAAACCATTCGTAGAAGGTGCAAAGGTAACTGGTGTTGTTGAAAAACAAGGCAAAGGAAAGAAAATCACTATTGTGAAATATAAAGCCAAAAAATCTTCAACACGTCGTAAACAAGGACACCGTCAACCTTACACTCGTGTAAAAATTGAAGCTATCGAAGCTTAATTATGATTAAAATTAAAATTGCTAGAGATGAACATGGGATTTCATTGATCTCTATGCAGGGACATGCTGAGTATGATCAGTATGGAAAAGATATCGTCTGTTCTGCAGCCAGTACCATTATTATTGGTGGTATTAACGCAATCGCACAGCTTGGCTATTTAAGTTTCATTTCTTATAAAGTAGATGCAGGGGATGTTGAATTAGAAATAAACAATACGGAATGTACTGAACTACAAATCATATTGAATACGCTATTGGTTCAGTTTCAAAGTATTGAAGAGAGTTATCCTAAATACATACAAGTACAGGAGGTGTAAAAAATGTTATTAAAATTAGACTTACAGTTATTCGCTTCTAAAAAGGGAGTTGGTTCTACAAAGAACGGTCGTGATTCTCACTCAAAACGTTTAGGAGCTAAATTAGCTGATGGACAATCTTGTCACGCTGGAAGCATTATTTATCGTCAACGTGGAACAAAAATTCATCCAGGAACTAACGTAGGACGTGGTGCTGATGATACATTGTTCGCATTAGTTAACGGTGTTGTTAAATACGAACGTCTTGGTAAAGATAAAAAGAAAGTTTCTGTTTATCCACAAGCTTAACAAGTGTGAAATTTAAGATCCCGTTGCTGGGATCTTTTTTAATGAGAAAGAAAGGAGGGTATATATGTTTGTAGATCAGGTCAAAGTTCATATAAAAGCAGGCAAAGGTGGAGATGGTTTAGTAAGTTTTCGCCATGAGAAATATGTTGCCTATGGTGGACCTTTTGGAGGCGATGGAGGTAACGGTGGAGATGTCATTTTTGAAGCCGATCCAGGAATGACAACACTTTTAGATTTACGGTATCACCGTAAGGTGATCGCTACTCCGGGTGAAAAAGGTAAAAACAAAAAGATGCATGGAGCCAATGGAGAACATAAAGTAGTAAAAGTTCCATTAGGAACGATTGTAAAGAGAAGTGATAATAATCAAGTACTTGCTGACTTGACAAAACCACATCAACGACAAGTTGTAGCACATGGTGGTCGTGGAGGTCGTGGTAACTGGCATTTTAGATCAAGCCACAATACAGCACCAAAATATGCAGAACAAGGTGTATTGGGTGAAGAGTTTGATTGTATTGTAGAACTAAGAGTACTTGCCGATGTTGGATTGGTAGGATTTCCTAGTGTAGGAAAATCCACATTCCTAGATGCCGTTAGTAAAGCGCGCCCAGAAATTGGAGATTATCCATTTACGACAATCACACCAAATGTTGGAGTTGTTCAAACGGGTGATGGCAGAAGCTTTGTGCTAGCCGATTTACCAGGACTTATTGAAGGAGCAAGTGATGGTAAAGGTTTAGGTCACCAGTTCTTGCGTCACATTGAAAGATGTCGTGTTATTATTCACGTTATTGATATGGGTGCAGAAGATGGAAGAGATCCATTAAATGATTATGAAGTCATTAATAATGAGTTGAAGTCTTATCAGATTCGTTTATTGGAAAGACCACAAATTGTTGTTGCAAATAAAATGGATATGGAAAATTCCGAAGAAAATGTTCGTCGTTTTAAAGAAAAATATCCAGATATCCCAGTATATGAAACAACAACGATTATTCATGAAGGCTTAGAGCCGGTACTAAGAAAAGCAGCCGATCTTCTTGCGACAACACCAGTATTCCCAATTACGGAAGATACAGGTGAGACAGGTGTTATGTATACATTTGAAGAGAAGAAGAAAGACATCATTATTGAAAAAGAAGAGGATGGCGTATGGAATGTTTCAGGTCCTAGACTTGAGCGTGTATTTGACATCAATAAGTTGAATACAGAAGAAGACTTCTATCTATTTGCCAATAAAATGCGTTATCTTGGAATTGATACAGCTTTAAGAGAAGCTGGATGTCAAGATGGAGATACAGTACGTTTATTAGGCTTTGAATTTGAATTTATTGAAAACTAAGGTTACACATTGTGTAGCCTTTTCTTTTGGTGTGGTATAATGCTTCTGAGGTGTTTTTTTTATGAAATGTATTTCGTGGAACGTAAATGGGATTCGTGCCGTATTAAAGAAGGATTTTGTGGAAATTCTTTATGCTTTGGACGCAGATATTTTCTGTATTCAAGAAACGAAGGCACAACCCGATCAAATTGAAGTGGATTGTGAATTATATCCGTATCAATATATAAATAGCGCACAAAGAAAAGGCTATAGTGGAACAATGATTTTCTGTAAAGAAGAACCAGTGTCGGTTCGTTATGGAATGGATATGGAAGAACATGATACAGAAGGAAGAGTGATTACGCTTGAATATCCTGCATATTATGTTGTGACTGTTTATACACCAAATTCAGGAGATGGGCTAAAGCGTTTAGATTATCGTATGGAATGGGATAAAGCGTTTAGTACCTATTTAGAATCATTGGATAAACCAGTTATGGCTTGTGGTGATTTTAATGTGGCCAATGAAGAGATCGATATTAAAAATCCAAAGACAAATCATAAGAATGCAGGTTTTACAGATGAGGAAAGAGATAGCTTTAAGAAGTATTTATTGTCTCATTTTGTAGATACATACCGTACTTTGTATCCTGAAAAAGTGGAATATTCTTGGTGGAGTTATCGCTTTAAGGCTCGTGAAAAGAATGCGGGATGGAGAATTGATTATTGGTTGGTATCACCGGAATTAAAACATAAAATTGTGGATGCCAAGATATTGACGGATGTATATGGTTCCGATCATTGTCCTGTAGAATTAGATGTTGAGGTGTAATATGATTGCGTTTGTGAACGGCGTTGTAAGAATTATTCGAAGTGATCGTGTTGTATTGGATGTGCAGGGGGTAGGCTACGAAGTTTATCTGGCAAATGCCTTAAGTCAAAAAATGGGAGATGAATTGTTTCTTTATACGTATCAACATGTACGTGAGGATGCAATCTTGTTGTTTGGCTTTTTAAAAGAAGAAGACTATGAAGTGTTTATGCGTTTGATCAATGTGAAAGGCATTGGTCCTAAAACAGCACAGACTATGTTGTCGGTATGTTCGGGAAAAGAAATGATTGAAGCCATTGAAAATGATGATATCAAAAAACTTAAGTCTTTACCTGGTATTGGTGCAAAAACGGCAGGACAAATTGTTCTAGATCTAAAAGGTAAGTTTGTATCTTTGGAAACCAGTGATGGTGCTGCATCAAATCCAGTGTGGGGCCAAGTTCAGGATGCGCTTTTATCACTTGGATATAAGACAAATCAATTAACGAAAATTAAAAAGGAATTAGAAAATACAGAATTAGGAGAAGATGAAATGCTAAGACAAGCATTGATTTTACTCGCAAAAAGAAATGGAGTATAAGATAAATGCCTAGAGAAGTAGATGGAAATTTACAAGAGTGCGATAACTTTGAAAAGACGTTGCGTCCGCAAAGTTTAAATGAATATATTGGGCAATCAGAATTAAAAGAAAATCTAAATGTGTTCATTCATGCGGCAAGATCTAGAAACGAAGCTTTGGACCATGTTTTATTCTACGGCCCTCCTGGACTTGGAAAAACAACATTGGCATATATTCTTGCTAATGAAATGCATGGAAATCTTAAAACAGCCAGTGGTCCTTCGATTGAAAAAAGTGGAGATCTAGCTGCGATTCTTACGACGCTTGAACCAGGAGATGTCTTATTTATTGATGAGATCCATCGCTTACCAAAACAAGTAGAAGAAGTGTTGTATCCAGCTATGGAAGATTATTGTCTAGATATTGTGGTAGGTAAAGATTCGGCTACGGTACACAATATCCGTATTAATTTACCACCTTTTACACTTGTTGGTGCCACAACTCGTGCCGGAGATTTAAGTGCTCCTTTACGTGATCGTTTTGGAATCATTTCCCAATTGGAGTACTATAATTTATCGGACTTAGAAAAAATTGTTTATCGTACAAGTTGTGTTATGAATACGGAAATTGATAAAAATGCTGTCACAGAAATAGCCTTACGCTCACGTGGGACTCCACGTATCGCAAACCGTTTGTTTAGACGTGTGCGTGATTTTGCACAAGTCTATAATGAGGGTGTGGTTTCAAGTGAAATTGCCAAAACAGCTCTAGACCGACTTCGTGTGGATCATTTAGGTTTGGATGCGGTTGATCACAAATACTTAAAGGGTATTATTGAAAGATTTAAAGGAGGTCCCGTCGGGCTTGAAGCAATCGCATCAAGTATTGGAGAAGAGCCGATGACACTCGAAGATGTATATGAGCCCTATTTATTACAGATTGGTTTTATCAATCGTACACCAAGAGGAAGAATTGTAACGCCTAAAGCGTATGAGCATCTTCAAATTCCTTATCAGAAAGAATTGTTCACAGATTAATAGTCTGTGAACATTTTAATATATGGTATAATAATTAACATGGAACAAATGACAGAATTAACAAAAAAAGTATTAGAATTTTTAGAGCCCGATACATCAAAATGGGAATATTGGACAACGAGTCAGCCTTTAAACTCAATTTCTGAATCTGCATGTATGGAAAGGTTTAAAAAGCGTATAGCACAAGCTGTTTCGAATTGTGAAAAAGTAATCGTTGCCGGTGACTATGATTGTGACGGTATCAGCGCAACAACCATTATGGTTTCAGGATTAAGACAACTAGGTCTTGAGTGTGGTTTCTATATTCCAGACCGGATCAAAGAGGGGTATGGATTAAGTGAGGCGACAGTTACACTCGCACACAAAAAAGGTTACTCTTTGATAATTACAGTGGATAATGGAATTAAAAGTACCCAAGCTTTAGCGTTGGCTAAAGAATTGGGTATGGATGTAATTGTAACTGACCATCATACAATGGATGAAGAGGTGAATTGCGATATTGTAGTGCATCCAACATTGATGGAATCTTGTTTTGAAACATTATGTGGAGCTGGTGTTGCCTATGAATGTATGCGTGTATTAGGAGTTGACAATGACTATCTTTTACAGCTAGCAGGCCTTGCGAGTATTTCAGATATGATGATTGTGAAAGGGCAGACGCGTGCTTTAATTCAAAATGCTTTACGTTTGATGAATCAAACGCATGAAAAACATATATTTTCATTAGCTACCGATCGTGAGGTAAATGAAACGAGTATTGGTTTTCAGGTGGTCCCAAAATTAAATGCGATTGGAAGATTAAGTAATCTTGCGAATGTGAACAATGTCGTTCGTTATTTTTTAGCGCAGGATGATGAGAGTATTTTTACGTTGGGTCAGCAGATTACACAGATCAATACGATTCGTAAACAATTATCGGATCAGATGCAAAAAACAGCTTTGATGAAGTGCAAAGGCAATGAAGATATCTTTATGATTGAAGATGCAAGCTTTCATGAGGGAATCATTGGTTTAGTTGCTGGATCGATTTGTGCTAGCTTTAATAAGCCTTGTATTGTCTTGGCAAAAAATGAGCAGGGGTATAAGGCAAGTATGCGAAGTCCAGAGGGCTTTAACTGTATGGATTTTTTAGGTGAATATCCACATTTTGTGACGTTTGGCGGACATGGAAATGCAGCTGGTTTTTCTTTGAATCTAAATGAATATGATTTGTTTGAAAAATTTATTCATACACGTATCAAGGAATATACGTATAGTGTAAAGAAGAAAAATACATTAGTCATAGATGATGAAGAATTAAGCTTAAAAACCATACAATCTTTAGATATACTTAGACCGTTTGGCCCAGGTTTTGTGCTTCCTAGTTTTGAAATCGTTCAGCCAAAAATTAAAAGTTTATATGATTTTCAAAATCATAAACATCGCAAGTATACTTTAGATTCTGGCTTGCAGTGTATGCGGTTTAACCAGAGTGAAGCGGAGTATAAAAAAAGTGTAAATGCGATTTATTCATTTATTGGAACTGTTCAAATCAATCAATATCAGGGTCGTAAACAGGTAAATTTTGTGATTGATGAGATTGTATATGCGTAGTAAAATGGAATCAATTAGAAAGAGGTTTAGTATGGATTTAAAAGATTATATTGAGAGTATTCCAGGATTTCCTAAGGAAGGAATCGTTTTTAGAGATGTAACACCTATTCTACAAAACGCGAATGCGATGCGTTATTGTGTAGATCAATTCAATGACTTTGTGAAAAGTATTGGTGCCGATGTTGTGATTGGCCCAGAAGCTCGTGGTTTCTTATTTGGTGTGCCAGTAGCTTTAGAGAATAATGTTGGTTTTGTGCCAGTTAGAAAGCCAGGAAAACTTCCTAGAGAAACAGTGAATGAAACGTACGATCTAGAATATGGTCAAGATGAGCTTTGTATCCATGCGGATGCCATTTTACCTGGACAAAAAGTTGTGATTATCGATGATTTATTGGCTACAGGAGGTACTGTAGAAGCAATTATTAAAATGGTTGAGCGTATGCAGGCAAGTGTTGTCGGTGTAGCTTTTGTGATCGAATTGGATGATTTAAAAGGAAGAGAAAAATTTAAAGATATTCCAGTGTGTGCTTTAACACATTTTGAGGGAGAATAAAGAATTTAATTTAGGAAAGGGGGCGCAGTGATTATGAGTCAGAAAAAGCAAGTTACTTTTGAAGAGTGCATGGAGAATGTACAGACATATATAAAACGCCCAGAAAATATTGAGTTGATACAAAAGGCATATGATTTTGCCTATGAACACCATAAAGGGCAGTTTCGTAAAAGTGGAGAGCCTTATGTCATTCACGTAATTCAGGTGGCGAATACATTAGCGTTAATGCATTGTGGCCCTAAAACGATTGCGGCTGGTCTTTTACATGATACGGTAGAAGATTGTGAAGGCATAACCACAGATACGATTATAGAATTGTTTGGTGAAGAAATCGCAACTTTGGTGGATGCAGTTACAAAAATTGGTGCCATCAAGTTTAAAGATGAAGAAGAATATCTGGCTAGCAATCATCGTAAGTTGTTTATTGCGATGGCCAAAGATATTCGTGTCATCTTGATTAAATTAGCGGACCGTCTACATAACATGCGTACGTTGCAGTATATGCGTCCGGAAAAACAAAAGAAGATTGCGCGTGAAACTTTGAGCGTATATGCACCGATTGCACACCGTTTAGGTATCAGTGAAATAAAAAACGAGTTGGAAGATTTGTCTTTTAAATACTTGGATTATAAGAAGTATGAGGAAATCAAAGGGTTGGTAAAACAACGTGAAAGTGATCGTAATGGTCAAGTTCAAGAAATGATTTCGGATATTGAATCGATTTTACAAGAGTATAATATTCAATATCGTATTTTTGGCCGTTCTAAACATTTCTACAGCATCTATAAAAAGATGGTTACAAAAAACAAGCGTTTTGAAGAAATTTTAGACTTATTAGCAATTCGTATTATTACAGATTCAGTGGTGCATTGTTATGAAATATTAGGTTATATTCATGCCAAATATAGACCGATTCCTGGTCGTTTTAAAGATTATATTGCGATGCCAAAAGCCAACATGTATCAGTCTTTGCATACGACGATTGTAGAGCCGGAACATGGTAATATTTTTGAAATCCAGATTCGTACTGAAGAAATGGATGCGATTGCCGAACGAGGTGTTGCAGCGCACTGGAAGTATAAAGAAAATCGTAATTATGCGCCTGAGTATGAACAAAAAGAGATTGAGGATAAACTTTCTTGGTTTAGAGATTTCTCTATGATGACCGATGAAGAGAGTGAAGATCCACTTGAATATATGAATGTACTTCAAAAAGATATTTTTGAAGCCAATGTATATTGTTTAACCCCTAGAGGTAAAGTTATTGCGTTACCTACAGGTTCTTGTCCAATCGATTTTGCGTACAGAATCCATACGGAGGTTGGTAATAAAACGGTTGGTGCTAAAGTCAATGGAGCTATTGTACCTTTGAACACGCCATTAAAAACGGGAGATGTTGTTGATATTTTAACTAACAACAACTCTGTAGGTCCAAGTGCAGACTGGATTAAAATTGTTAAGAGTGGGCATGCACGAAATAAGATTCGTACTTTCTTACAAAAACAAGAGCAGCAGTCACGCAAGGACAGCATTAAGCTAGGTCAATCGATGCTTGAAGATGAGTTTAGACGTTTGAAGCTCGATTCAAAATTAATGGAAACAAAACGTTTAGAGTCGATTTTAACATCTTTGTCATTTAAGAGTGTGGATGATCTATATGTAGGTATTGCGATGAAGCGTGTATCCTTGCAGTCCATTGTGGATCGTTTGGTGAAGAATCGTTCGAATATGTTGGAAGATCAGGAAATTATGAAGATCTACAATAAGCAGCCATCTCACCAAGTGAAACATTCAAATTGTGGTGTTGTTGTTCCAGGTGTTGATACAATTGCGGTTTCTTTGGCAAATTGTTGTCGACCTATTCCAGGTGATCCAATTATTGGATATATTTCTAAAGGCCAAGGTGTGAAGGTCCATAGGGCGGATTGTCCAAATATCTTGAATGAAAAGAAACGTCTGATTCCTGTTCAATGGGAAGAGGGTTTAGATGAAAAACAATATGAAGTCAATTTGGTGGTTCATAGTGATGATCGTAACTACTTATTGAGTGATATTGTGACAACTTTGCAGCAGTGTAATGTCTATTTAAAACATGTAGATTCGGCTGTGGATGAAGGAAATTTAGAGGCAACCACAAAACTAACGGTTGCAGTAAAGAATGCAGCGCATCTACAAAATTTAATTGCGAACTTAAAAAAAGTACGAAGCGTCAATGAAGTCATTCGTACAATTCAATAGGAAGGTATTTTAGTACCTTCCTAATTTTTTTAGTATTTCAATTTTGATATAAAGAATACGCGAAACAATTTCTCTTATAATGTGTTTTGGTTTTAAATCTTTAAACCAGGCACAGCCATAATCTGAAAAGAATTGCTTGGCAATTGCACAAGCTCTTTTGGCGTGCGTTTGGGATGCCAGAATGAGCACATCTTGCTCTTGAATATATTTTTTAGATAACTTGAAGTTTTCAAAGGTATTTCTTGCGTGTGTTTCAAGAATGGTCGGGATTTCCACTCTTTTCCTTATGTAAGTATTCATAACTTCAGCTTCTACATACTCATTCTTTACATTTGACCCAGAGATAATTAACGTACCATATAGCCCCTTTTTATACATGTCAATCGCAAGATTGCATCTTTTGATTTGACTTGAAGACATGGTTCCATCATCATGAGCAGGACATCCAAGTAATAATGCGTACGTATAGTGTTTCTTCTGCTTTGGGATAAAAGGAAAAAAATAGATGTATATACATACAAGAAGGATTAAAATGCATATACTAACGATCATAATAAATCACCTTTCTTGCCTTAAACGAATCAAAAGATAAATATTGACTCTTGAGTTCAATGTCTTGTAGAAATTTAGGCAATTCTTTAAATTTTGTGATGACACGTTTACCTTTTAAATATTCTTGTCCTATAGAATCAAAGCCTGCTACAATAACTTGATTGAAATGGTTGTTTTCTTGCATCTGTGCTTTTGTGATTTGAAGTAAAATGAACATACAAGTTCTTTGAATGCGTGCTTTTGTGTATGTTTTAGAAATGGATGCCAATAGAAAATCTTCCCAATTCAAATATTTCTTGGCATTTTCTTTTAAGCGATACTCAATGCCTTCATTAACTAGAAAGTATGTGGATAAAGTACGTGTGTCAGTTAAAAGTAAGAATTTTCTTAGATATGGATAATACGTATCCCATGTTTGGCTTGAATTAAAATAGGCATCATTGAATTGAGAAATGCCTTCAAGGTATTCTTTGCGTGTTTGCGTAGCACTTTTAAAAGAATCATTACGAGCAATTGTGCAAGGGGTAATACCGTATTTCTCGCATTGTTTGATATATTGAATGCCTAAGATATCATTAGGACGAATATTTTTGGTGTATAGATTTTGATTCATGCTTAAAGATGGAACCACTTGAGTAGATTCCATTTGTTTCGAATATTCTTTTAGAGTGCTGATGTTGTTTGTTTCAGAACCGAAACAGATTTGATCAATATGTAATTGACTTAAAGACTCAACAGCGTATTTGGCAAAGTAATCCGCACTTTGTGCTGCATAACAAGGAGGAAGCTCAATGACTAGATTGCATCCGGCTTCGAGGGCTAGTTTAGTTTTATCTTGCATAGTTAATAGGCTAAAAAGGCCTCGCTGTGTAAAATGATTGGAAACAATCGCAATTAAACAATCACATTGTGTTAATTCTTTCGTTTTTTTGATATGATAGATATGTCCTTGATGAAAAGGATTATATTCTGTAATAATTCCACATGTTTTCATATTCATTATGATATCAAAATCTTTTTCTTGTGGAAATATTGACTTTATCAATTACTTTTATTATAATATCAAGTGCGACATGAGGTGAAGATCGTGAAATTTAATAGAAAAGACTTCTTAAATGCAAAAAACCATATTATTGAAATTGATGAGTGGATTGCGGTTGAAGAAAACGATCTGCTTCATCATACTTCTGTCAAGTCTATTCCAGATGTACATGTTACGGGTACATTAGAGTTTGACGGAATGAATTTCGTATCGAGTGATTTGAGAATGGATGGAACGATGATTGTTCTAGATTCCATCACAAACGAAGATATTGATTTTCCATTTGAGGCGGAGTCGCAACAAACGTATTCTTTTGTTCCTGTACAGGATGCAGAAGATCAGGAAATTATCGTGGTGAAAAAAGAGACAATCGATATTAACCCAGAGATTTTCCAGGCGATATTATATGAGGCTCCAATGAGTATCACTCGTTTACCTCGAGATCAATATCCAAAGGGAGATGGTTGGCAGCTTTTATCGGATCAAGATAAAGAAGAGCCAAAAATTGATCCACGATGGGAAAAACTAAATGATTTCAAACTGGATGATGACTAGGAGGTGCAAGCATGGCAGTTCAACAGAGAAGAAATTCAAAGACACGTAAAGCAAAACGTAGAACACATTACAAATTGGTGAAACCAGCGTTGACTCGTTGTCCAAATTGTGGTGAATATAAACTTGCTCACAAGATGTGCTCTTGTGGCGAATACAACGGCAAACAAATCGTTGAAAAGTAAAAATGTAGCCAGGATTTCCTGGCTTTTTCTGTAGTATGGAGGATAGTATGATCGAGATTTTAAAATCGATATTGTATGGTATTGTTGAGGGGATTACCGAATGGCTTCCAATTAGTTCAACAGGACATATGATTTTATTAGAAGAAATCATGCCTATGAATGTATCAAAATCATTCTGGGGTATGTTTCTTGTCGTAATCCAGTTAGGGGCCATTCTTGCGGTTGTTGTTTTATACTGGAATAAAATTTTCCCATTTAGAAAAAATAAAGAAGGAAAATATACTTCTGTGAAATCTATCTGGATCTTATGGTCTAAGATTTTAGTAGCTACAATTCCTGCGGCAATTATTGGTTTGGCATTGGATGATTGGATCGATGCACACTTATATAATGGCTTTGTCGTAGCGATTATGTTGATTTTAGTGGGTGTTGCGTTTATTTATATTGAAAACCGTAATAAAGATATGTGTCCTAGTGTAAATAGTTTATCTGCTTTATCTTATAAAGATGCATTGATTATTGGATTGTTTCAAGTTGTGGCAGCTGTACTTCCAGGAACTTCAAGATCAGGGGCTACGATTGTTGGTGGATTGATGATTGGTGTTGGTCGTGCAGTAGCTGCAGAATTTACTTTTTTCTTAGCGATTCCAGTTATGTTTGGAGCGAGTCTATTGAAGTTGGTGAAATTTGGGTTTGCGTTTAGTGTTCTAGAATTCTTTATTCTAGTGATTGGTATGGTTGTGGCATTTTTTGTATCTATTTTTGTGATTCGCTTCTTAATGTCATACATAAAAAAACACGATTTCAAAGTATTTGGATGGTATCGAATTGTATTAGGTGCATTTGTTTTGATCTTCTTTGCGATTCGTGCTTTATTATAAGATGTTTGTCTAGGCAAACATCTTTTATTTTGGATGTTGAGTTGATAGACTTTATACCTGTTTTCGTGTATAATATTTTTGGTTTTACCTAGAACAAAGGACGAAAAGGAGGAAATAGTATGGATGTACTATGGATCGTTTTGTCTGGTGTCGCAGGTCTTGCGATTGGATCTGGCTGTATGGTCGGACTTTCCAAAGCAGGTTTAAATAAGAATCAGCAAAAAGCAGAACAGATTTTAAAAGAAGCTCAAAATGAAGCGGAATCACGTGTAAAACAAGCTGTGTTAGACGGAAAGACACAGGCTCATGATTTGCGCGTAGAAGCTGAAAAAGAAATTAAAGAACGTAAACAAGAATCAATGGAATTAGAGAACAAGTTATTGCGTAGAGAAGATAACTTGAATTTTCGTGATGAAGCGTTAAATCAAAAAGAGCGTCAGATTAATGAAAAGATGAAAAATGTTGCTGACAAACTGACATCATTAGACGAAAAAGAGAAGAAATTACAAGAAGAAATCGACAAACAAGTTGTCGTTTTAGAAAGTGTTGCCAAAATGTCAAGCCAGGCAGCAAAAGATGAATTATTTGCGATTGTGGAAAAGAAAATGGAACATGAAACAATTGCGTATATCAAAGATAAAGAGGATGAGGCAAAGGCTACTGCCAATGAAAAAGCACAGAATATCATTGCCTTAGCTATTGAGCGTATGTCTCAGCAGGAAACTCAAGAAAAGACAGTCAGTGTTGTTTCTTTACCTGGTGAAGAAATGAAGGGACGTATCATTGGTCGTGAAGGACGTAATATTCGTTGTTTTGAACAGGCAACAGGTGTTGAATTAAACATCGATGATACCCCAGATTTGATTACAATTACATGTTTTAATCCAGTACGTCGTGAAGTGGCTCGTTTAGCTTTGGAACACTTGATTCGTGATGGAAGAATTCAACCGGGACGAATTGAAGATGTTGTTAAGAAATACCAGAATGAAATTGATCAAGAGATCATGAAGGCTGGTGAGGAAGCTATCTTTAAATTGGGGATTGGTCGTATTGATCGTGAAATTGTAAAATTGATTGGTACATTAAAATATCGTTATTCTTATGGACAAAATGCTTTGCAGCATTCTATGGAAGTTGCCTATATCGCTGGATGCATGGCAGCTGAACTTGGATTGAATCAGCAAATTGCCAAACGTGCTGGATTGTTGCACGATATTGGTAAGGCATTGAATATTGAGCAGCAAGATGGATCTCATGTTGAATTGGGATACAAGTTCTGTAAGAAGCATGGTGAAAAAGAAATTGTGTTAAATGCGATCCACTCACACCATGGGGATGTAGAACCTAAGTTCTTGACTAGTCATTTGGTTATCGCAGCAGATACAATTAGTGCTGCAAGACCTGGTGCACGTAAAGAAAGTGCTCAGGCTTATATCAACCGTCTTGAAAACTTAGAGAAAATTGCAAATGGATTTGAGGGTGTTTCAAATGCGTTTGCGATTCAGGCAGGTCGTGAAATTCGTGTACTTGTAAATCCAGAACACGTGGATGACTTGACTTGTGTAAAATTAGCTCGTGATATCCGTGATAAGATTGAATCTGAATTGACATATCCAGGTCAAATTAAAGTTAATGTTATTCGTGAGACACGTGCCCAGGAATACGCAAAATAAAAATGTCGGGCTTTAGTCCCGACTTCAATTTTTTAGTTTGGTAAATGAATTACGGTAAGCCTACACTTACTAAACTGTCTTGATTCACTACTTGGTTATAGTTATAATTTGAGTATAAATTAATAAACAAGGAGGAAATAACAATGGCAGTAAATATCGATAAAGATGCTTGCATCGGATGTGGTGCTTGTGTAGGAGGATGTCCTGTAGGAGCTCTTTCATTAGACGATGAAGGAAAATCAGTTTGTGACGAAGGAACTTGCATCGACTGCGGTTCATGCGTAGGAACTTGCCCTGTTGGAGCAATCAACCAGTAATTCAAATTTTAACACATTTGCCAAGCTTAGTGCTTGGCATTTTTTTTCGAAAGGAGATCACATGAAACAAAAACCAGGATGGGTATTACCCGATTTAAAAGAAGCACAAAAGCGTACTACAAATACAATAGATCGTATTGATACATTTAATATTCCTGAAGCGGCTCGTATGATGGGAAGAGGAAAAAAATATTTTATTTCTACATATGGCTGCCAGGCTAATGAGCGTGATAGTGAAACATTGGCTGGTATTTTAGATGAACTAGGATTTGTACCTAATGAAACGGCTGAAGGCAGTGATGTCATAATTATCAATACTTGTGCAATTCGTCAAAATGCGGAAGAAAAAGTATTGGGTGAGATTGGTAACTTCAAACGTTTATATCGCGAAAACAAAGATCTTGTGATTGGTGTTTGTGGATGTATGGCACAAGAGGAAGGTTTAGTTGAAACTTTATTAACGAAATATCCTCAAGTTCGTTTATTGTTTGGAACACACAATATTCAAGAGCTTCCTAGCATGCTTTATAGTTGTATGGTTGAGGGTAAAAAAGTTGTAAAGATTTACTCTAAAGAAGGAGAGGTTTACGAAAATCTACCGGTACACCGTTTTGGAACATTCAAGGCTTGGGTCAATATTATGTATGGTTGTGACAAATTCTGTACATATTGTATTGTTCCTTATACTCGTGGTAAACAGCGTTCACGTAAGATGTCTGAAATCTTAAAAGAGGTTCAACAACTTAAGAATGAGGGTTATAAGGAAATCACATTGCTTGGACAAAACGTAAATGCGTATGGAAAAGATATGGATAATGAACAGGATTTTGCGACATTATTAGAAGAAGTTGCTAAAATTGGCATTCCTCGTGTTCGTTTTACAACAAGTCACCCTTGGGATTTCTCTGAAGAAATGATTGATATAATCGCAAAATATGACAATATCATGCCATTTATTCATTTGCCACTACAATCAGGAGATGATGATGTACTTAAGTTAATGGGTCGTCGTTATACAAAAGAATCATACTTAGCTTTATATGATAAGATTGTCAATACAATTCCAAATGTTTCTGTTTCAACAGATATCATTGTTGGTTTCCCAAATGAAACCGATGAGCAGTTTGAACACACTCTAGATGTGGTTCGTTATTGTAAATACGATAATGCCTTTACATTTATTTTCTCAGCAAGACCTGGTACACCAGCTAGTCGTATGCATGACTCGATTGATATGGAGACAAAGAGGAAGCGTTTAGCGAAATTAAATAAAACATGGAATGATTTGGCTTTAGAAAAGAATAAAGCTTATGTTGGTCGTACTGTTACCGTATTAGTGGATGGCTTAAGTAAGAAGAATGAAAAGGTATATTCTGGATATACAGACACCCAAAAATTAGTTAACTTTAAAGGTGAAAATATTCAGCCTGGAGATTTTGTAGAAGTTAAAATTACAGAGGCGAAAAGTTTCTCTTTAGATGGCGTTGCGGTGTGATATAATTTAGAAAAATAATACTATTTAAAAGGAGATAATATGAAAGAAGAAAAAATTCCTTCATTAACTGAAAAAATCCGTATCTTTGCCCTTGGTGGTTTAGATGAAGATGGTAAAAATTTATTCTGTGTGGAGGTGGATGAATCCATCTATGTAATAGAGGCGGGTATCAAGTTTCCTGACAACAAGGAGTCATTAGGTATCGAGTTTATTATTCAGGATTTTACGTATTTAGTTGAAAATAAAAATCGTGTTGTGGGTATTTTTATTACGCATGGTCATGATGACGTAATGGGAGCTTTACCATATTTATTAAAACAAGTCCCTTGTGATGTTTATACCGCTCCATTAGCTGTAAAAGAAGTACAGAAAATGATTCGTCAGGAACATATTACAGGTGTGCGTGTACATTCTGTAAAGCGTAATGACAAAAAGCGTATCGGCAAAAGAAGAGTTGTTTTCTTCCCAATTACGCATGCGTATCCAGGAACATTTGGTTTAGCGATTGGTACAAATCAAGGCTATATTGTATATTCTGGTGAATTTATTGAAGACTATGATGATTTAGATGATGCATATCGTGCTGATTTCACAACGATTTCAGAACTTGGTAACGAAGGTGTATTGGTTTTGTTGCAGGAAAGTAAAGGGGCAGAAAGAAGTGGACACACTTCTCCGAGTCATCGTATTTCCCCTAAGCTTTTACAGGTTTTAGAAACACATGAAAATAAGCGTGTCTTTGTGAGTGTGTATACACAAAGTGTATATCGTATTCAGGAAATCATTGATTGTTGTATGGCAAGTCGTCGTAAGATGGTATTCTATTCAAAAGAATTACGTGATTTAGTAGGACGATTAAAAGAAATTGGGTATGAGATGGATCCTTCTTTAGTGATTGATCCAGCTGATTTTGATAACTCAATGAAAGATGTTGTCGTAATCATTTCAGGGCAAGGTAAATCTTTATTCAAAACTATCAACAACATTGCCAACAATGAATTAGAATCTATTGTGTTTGATCAGGATGATGTCATTGTGGTCGCAAGTCCAGTTGTACCTGGTGTTGAAAATGAATTCAAGAGCATGGAAAATGACATGTACAAAAAAGAGGGTGAAATCATCGTCCTAGATAAGAATGTTTTGAGTATGCACCCTAGTAAAGAGGATTTGAAAATGATGATCTTCCTTACAAAACCAAAATACTATATTCCAATCAAAGGGGAATATCGTTTGTTGCACATGAATTCACAGATTGCGGGTGAAATGGGATATGATCCAAGTCGCATTATCATTTTAGATAATGGACAGGTTGCCACTTTTGAAAATCGTAAATTGGTTTCTTGCGCCATAGAATTAGAGCTCCATGAAACAATGATTGATGGAAAAGAAAACTGGGATATGGCGGGTGTCGTATTAAAAGATCGTGAAACTTTGAGTACGGATGGTGTCATGATTTTAGCAATTGGTATCAACGCAAAGACAAAGAAAATCATTAATGGTCCAGATGTACAAAGTCGTGGATTGATTTATTTGCGTGATGCAGAATACATCACGGGTGATGTAGCTAAAATTATGGAAGATACGATCAACGAGGCGGTTGAAAATAAAACGTATGACAATTTAGAAACGCGGAACTTGATTCGTGATAAGGTTTCTAAATATCTTTATAAACAAACCGCAAAAAGACCGATGATTTTACCGGTTATTTTAGAAATAAACTTAAATAAGTAGAAAGTGGGGTAAGTATGGCAAAAGCCAGAAAAAAAACAACACGAAGAAAATCTACGAAAAAGAAAACACAAACGTCTTGGTTGCACTCAAACTTATTTCGTTTGTGTTTCCTTATTTGTATGATATGTATTAGTTTTATTGTCGTTTTAGAATTTGGCATTGTAGGAGCTTTTTTAAAACATTTCTTTGAATTCTTATTTGGAGCTTTAACAAATGGATTATTTATTTTGAATGCTACCTTGTGTGCCGTTCTTATTTTCCATAAGGAACAGCCTGTGATTCGTAAGCGTTATATGTTTGGAATCTTATTTTTGGCACTTGGCTTAAGTTTGATTTCTTCAATTATAGAGTTTAAACCACACCCAGGTAGCTATGGCTTAAAATATATTATGGAAAATGCCGGTAATATTATTACAGGTCATTTGAAAATATATTCTGGATTAACAGGAGCTTTGTTGCTATGTCTTTTTCAGTCATTATTCGATTATTCTGGAACCTATGTCATGGTACTACTGTTTTTTGTGCTAGCTATCTTAATGCTTGGTTATGAAAAAATTGTAGGTTTTGAAAGAAAACCTAAAAAAGTAATGAAGAGTGCTCCAATCAAGGAAACACCTGTTTCGATTGATCGTAAAAACTTTATTTTTGAAGATGTAGATACAAATGAATCGAGTTTTCAAATTATTAATGCCGATCCTGTAAAACCATTACAACCAGATGCTGTGAATGAAGAAAAAGAAATGGATGAGCCTTTGATTATTGGTGATTTAGAACCTAGAAAGCCAAGCTTTATGGTGGATGTGGATGATGAACCGAGTCCTGAAGAGACCAAAAAAGAAGTTCCTGTTGTCAATGAGGGTATTGTAGAAAGGGTTGAACCTAAACATTATGTTGCGGATGAAAATTCAGGTTTTAAAAACTATAAGCTTCCAAAATTAAATGTTTTAGAGGATATGGAAAGAAAATCAAGATCCAACGCGAATGTGACTACAGCGAAGGAAAAAGGTGAAAAACTGATTGAGATCTTACATGAATTTGGTGTGGAGGCTAAGCTTGTACAGATTCATATTGGTCCAAGTGTCACAAAATTTGAAATCAAGCCAGAACTTGGTGTTCGTGTGAATAAAATCAGTAACTTACAAAATGATATCAAGATGGGGCTTGCGGCTAAGGATATTCGTATTGAAGCACCAATCCCGGGTAAGGCAAGTGTTGGAATCGAAATTCCAAACGTTGAAAAGACAAGTGTTCAGATGAAGGATTTGATGCGTACAATACCGGATTCGATGAAAGATAAAAAGTTACTTTTCTGTTTAGGAAAAGACTTAATGGGAAATAATGTCTATGGGGAATTAAATCGTATGCCACACTTATTGATTGCAGGAGCTACGGGTAGTGGTAAATCGGTTTGTGTCAATGCGATTATTTCTTCTATTTTAATGCGAACAAAGCCAGATGAAGTAAAATTAGTTTTGATTGATCCTAAAAAAGTAGAGTTTACTCCATATAATGATGTACCACATTTATTATCACCAGTGATTACGGATGGTGATCTTGCCAATAAGGCATTAAAGGTCATTGTAGAAATGATGGACCGTCGTTATGACTTGTTTGGTGAATTAGGTGTTCGTAATATTACGGCATATAATGAGTATGTCAAAAATCATGAGAATGATCATTTAAAAGTATTGCCTCGTATTGTGATTATTATTGATGAGTTAGCCGACTTGATGTTGGTGGCAGCTAAAGAAGTTGAAGCAAGTATTCAAAGAATTACACAACTTGCTCGTGCCGCAGGTATTCATTTGATTGTTGCCACACAAAGACCGAGTGTGGATGTCATTACAGGTGTTATTAAGGCAAATATTCCAAGTCGTATTGCGTTTGCGGTATCACAAGCTGTCGATTCAAGAACGATTTTGGATCAAGCTGGAGCAGAGCGTTTACTAGGAAATGGAGATATGTTGTATTTACCAAATGGTGAGACGAGTCCTCGTCGTATCCAGGGTGTCTTTATTAAGGATGAAGAAGTTAATAACATTTGTGCATTTGTGAAATCGCAGGCAAGACCAAAATATGATGATGCCTTTATTCAATTAAAAGATTTACAAAATCAAGGAAATGAAGCGGGAAATGTTACGGCCGATCCTTTGTATGAGGAAGTGAAGCGTTTTGTGATTGCATCTAGAAAGGCAAGTACGTCTTTGATTCAAAGAAAGTTCTCTGTGGGTTATTCTAGAGCGGCAAGATTGATGGATGTTTTAGAGGCAAATGGTATCATTGGTCCTGCAAGAGGAAGTAAGCCTAGAGAAATTTTAGTGCAAAACACTTTAGAAGATGACGTAGATTCTATATAATAGGAGAAGAAAGGAATTTAGTACTATGAATATATTTTTAAAATCAGCAGGAAAACAAGAGGGAACATCTTGTGTTTCAAATATGGTTCAATTAGGAGACTTCTTTTATTTAAGTGGTCAGACTGGACTTGGTGAAAGCATTCAGGAACAGACAATTACAGCTATCAATAAGGTGATTGATGTTTTATCAAACTATGGTTTACAGCTTCACCATGTTGTGAAGTTCACTGTGTATTTAAAGAATATCGAGGATAAAGAAGCATTCTTGAATACATTCAAAAACTTTGTCGATGAACCATTCCCAGCATGTACAATTGTGGAAGTATCGAATTTAGCCGATAATGCCACAGTATGTATTGAGGGTCTTGGCGTAAATACACTTCGTCATGAAGAACAAATGCAACAATCAAGTTGCTCACATGATTGTTCATCATGTGGTGGAGGTTGCCACTAATACACCGGTTAATCCGGTGTATTTTTATTTAGGTAGCGGAAAATTTGTTTTAGCGTTTGTTGAATTCGTTTGGGATGCTCACAATCGAGTTTGGAACCATCATGAAATGTGATTGTGCAAGTGGACTCAAAGTAAGTGACGTCTTTAATATTGGCATAATTGATCCAGATACAGTCATGTGCTTTTTTCGATTTATTGGGAAAGTAGATCTCCTTTCTTGAAATGGATACAACAACAGGAATATATTTTTTAACTTTCATTTGATACACAAAGGCTTCTTGTCTTCCTTTAAGGGAGGATCCATTTAATAAGCATTTTTCGTTTAAATAATTTTGCGTGCTTAAACTCTTGTAGTATAACTTTTCATCTTCTGTAACAGTGCAAACAGTACTGGATTTGTATTCGTAGTATAAATAGTTCATACATACTATGATACGATTCCAATGTGAAAAAGACATAAAAAAAAGAAAGTTTCTTAAAAAACTTTCTATAACCATGAAATTGTATTTTCTGTACCCTTTTTGATTTTTTCAATGTTTGTACGATGTCTGTAAATCACAAGAACTGTCATTAGCCAGCTTGCGACAATAACTGAAATACTTTCCACGTTGAATCCTAGCATCAATGCCGTAATATATAAGCTGCTTGCGATGGCTGCACACATACTGGCCAAAGATACATATTTAAATAGATATAGGACAACTAGAAACATGCCAAATGGTACAAGTAAGTAGCTTGCGTCTTGAAATAAGAAGATGCTTGTAGAAAACAAGAAGCCGAACATTGTACTAACAGCTTTTCCTCCATGGAATTTTGCGAAGACTGGATAACAATGTCCGATGCAGCAGGCAAGTCCTGTCCAGATACCAGCCACTTTCGATACTAGTGTTGCGATCGCAATCGCAAGAACAACTTTTAATACATCAAACACAATGACAGAAATTCCCGCTCTTTTTCCAAGAACTCTTCCTGCGTTCGTTCCACCTAGATTTCCTGAGCCATATTGGCGAATGTCTGTATGATAGAAAACTTTACCAATGATCAATGCGAAGGGTAAAGATCCTAATAAGTAACCTAAAAAAATACATAAAATAGTTTTCATCTCTTCCACCTCGAAATTTATTTTAGCAGTTTTGATCCACTTAGTCGAGAATTGTATGGAAAAATTAATAATTTGACATAAATAGTGTGGATTTAAAATATATATTTAAAAATGAGCATTGAAACTCACTTTAATGAATTTAGGTATAATCAAGAAAGTATGATGGGAACTCTTGAAATAGTTTAAGTATGAGGTATGTTAAATGCCTGAAATGTACATGTATAGTGTCTATACGGCGCGTATAATGAGATGGATTTGACGGAATTTATGTGCACTTTTTTTGATTTGTTGATATAATAAAAATTACGTTGGAAAGTAGGGATAGTATGCCAAAACAACAATATGATGAAAGTAGTATCGTTATTTTAGAAGGTTTGGATGCCGTAAGAAAGCGTCCAGGAATGTATATTGGATCTACCGATTCAAAAGGTCTGCATCATCTAGTATGGGAAATTGTCGATAATGCGATTGATGAAGCTTTAAATGGCTATGGCAATGAAATCACAATTATACTAGAAAAAGATGGCAGTGTTACAGTAGAAGACCACGGGCGTGGAATGCCTGTTGGAAAACATAAATCAGGGGTGAGTACACTTCAAGTTATTTTTACCATTCTGCATGCTGGTGGTAAATTTACAAGTCATGGAGGCTATACAAGTGCTGGAGGTTTGCATGGTGTAGGTGCAAGTGTTGTGAACGCTCTTTGTACATGGTGCAAAGTTATGGTACATGATGGAAAAGATGTATGGAGTATGACTTTTGAAAACGGGGGAAGTAAGATTGGAAAACTTGAAAAAGTAGGAAAAACCAATCATACCGGAAGTATTGTTTCCTTTAAACCGGATCCATCTATTTTTAAATCGGTTCACTTTTCATATTCAACCATTTGTGAACGAGCCCAAGAAGATGCTTTCTTATTAAAAGGGTTAAAAATGATTGTACGCGATAAGCGAAAAGAGGAAAGAGAAGTCGTTTACCAATATGAAGATGGATTAAAAGCCTTTATTGAAGAAGTAAATCAAGATCATACACCAATGCATGATCCAATTAGTTTTAGAGGTGAAAGTAACCAGATCATTGTAGAAGGATGTTTCCAATATACAGATGAATATCAAGAGAACATTTTCTCATTCACAAACATGGTTCGTACGCGTGATGGCGGATCTCATGAAACAGGTGCGAAACAAGCTTTTACGAAAGTCTTTAATGAATATGCTCGTAAGAATGGTTTCTTAAAAGAAAAAGATAAAGGATTTGAAGGGAATGATGTCAGAGAAGGTTTGACATTAGTCATCAATCTGACAATTCCAGAAGATTATCTACAATTTGAAGGGCAAACCAAAGAAAAGTTAGGTACTCCAGAAGCTAAGCCAGCAACAGAAACGGTGGTGTCGGAAAACCTTCGTTACTTCTTGGAAGAAAATAAAGAGGTTGCCAATGCTCTAGTACGTAAGATCATCAAGGCAGCTCAAGCTCGTAATGCCGCAAGAAAAGCGCGTGCCGATATTCGTAATGGAAAAGGAAAAAATCGTTCGGAAAGAGTGTTATCTGGAAAGTTGGCATCGGCTCAAAGTAAGGATGCCAGAAGAAAAGAATTATATCTAGTCGAAGGAGATTCTGCGGGTGGTTCTGCAAAACAGGGCCGTGATTCAAAATACCAAGCGATTCTTCCTTTGCGTGGTAAAGTATTGAATACAGAAAAGGCAAGTCTTGAAGCTATCGAAAAGAATGAAGAATTAAATACCATTATTCATGCTTTAGGTGCTGGTGTAGGTGCAAATTTTACGGCTGAAGATTCAAACTACTATAAAGTCATTATCATGACCGATGCCGATGATGATGGAGCTCACATTCAAAACTTATTATTGACATTCTTCTATCGTTATATGCGTGATTTAATTACGCATGAAATGTTGTATATTGCCTTGCCACCACTATATCGGATTGCCAAGGCGGGTAAAGAATACTATTTATATACAAATGAAGAATTAGATGAGAAAAAAAATGAATTAAAAAATGGTTACACCATTACACGATATAAAGGTCTTGGTGAAATGAATGCCACTCAGCTTTGGGATACCACAATGAATCCTGAATCAAGAACTTTACTTTGTGTGACCATTGAAAATGCAATGATGGCTGAAAAAAGAGTGACTGAATTAATGGGAGATAAGGCAGAGCTTCGCCGTAATTGGATCGAAGACAATGTTGTATTTACTCTAGAAGATGATTATAAGGAGGTAAATGCGTGAAAGAAAAAGAAGTAAAACATAATGTTTTAAAGAATTCTTTAGAAGATATCATGGCCGATCGTTTCGCCAGGTATTCTAAATATATTATTCAAGAGCGTGCTTTACCAGATGCAAGAGATGGCTTAAAGCCAGTACAAAGACGTATTTTATATGCGATGTATGAAGATGGGAATACTTACAACAAGCCATATCATAAATCCGCAAAAACAGTCGGTAACGTCATTGGTAACTATCACCCTCATGGGGATAGCTCTGTATATGATGCGATGGTTCGTATGTCACAAAATTGGAAGATTACTAATCCTTTAATTGACATGCAAGGAAACAATGGATCTATCGATGACGATCCGGCGGCTGCGATGCGTTATACAGAAGCGCGTTTAGCCAAAATTAGTGATTTTTTGTTGCAGGACATTGATAAAGATACAGTGGAATGGGCACCCAACTTTTCCGATGAGAAGATGGAACCAACTGTACTTCCAGCACGCTTTCCTAACTTATTAGTCAATGGTATTACAGGTATTGCAGCTGGATATGCCACAAATATTCCACCTCACAATTTAAATGAGGTTGTACAAGCAAGTATTTATCGTATTTCACACCCCGATTGTTCATTAGAAGAATTGATGCAGTTTGTGAAAGGTCCTGACTTTCCTACAGGCGGCATCGTGATGGGACTTGACGGAATCAAACAAGCCTTTAAAACAGGTCGTGGACGTATTTTAATTCGTTCTAAAGTGGAAATTGTACCAACACGTACAATTAAACAAATTGTGATTCATGAGATTCCTTATGAAGTAATCAAGTCGAACTTGGTAAAGAAAATTGATGAGATTCGTTTAAATAAAAAAATCGATGGCATTTTAGATGTGCGTGACGAAAGTGATCGTACGGGATTAAGAATTGTCGTGGATCTTAAAAAAGATAGTAATGATGAACAGATCTTAAACTATTTATATAAAAATACAGATCTTCAAATATCATACAATTACAACGTCATTGCGATTGTGAACAAGGCACCCGTACAAATGTCATTAGCCATGATGTTAGATGCCTTTATCAACCACAGAGAAGATGTAGTGATTCGTAGAAGTAAATATGATTTAGCCTCTAAAAAAGATCGTGCACACATATTAGAAGGCTTGATCAAAGCTGTAAGTGTGATGGATGAGATCATTCGTATCATTCGTAAATCAAAAGATAAGGCCCACGCCAAAAAGAATTTGATTGAACGTTTTGACTTTACAGAAAAACAAGCAGAAGCTATTGTCGTAATGCGCTTATATCGTTTAACAAATACAGATGTTAAAGAATTAAAGGCAGAATTTAAACAACTACAATGTGACATTGTCCAATTAGAAAAAATCATTTCAAATAAGAATGAACTTCATAAAGTCATGGTGGAAGAATTAGAAAAGGTGAATGAAGAATTTAATACACCTCGTCTTTCGGATATTGTACATGAAGTGAAAGAAATCGTAATTGATGAAAAGGCTATGATCTCCAAAGAAGAATGTATGATCACAATTACGCGTGATGGCTATATCAAGCGTGTATCTATGCGAAGCTATAATGCTTCTAGTGAATCCATGACACAACGAAAAGATACAGATTCATTAGTTTGTTACGGAGCGAGTCATACATTACAGACATTAGTTTTCTTCACAAACCGTGGTACATATGGATATATTCCGGTTTATCAGATTGAAGAGGCAAAATGGAAAGATTTGGGTGGTCATATCTCAAATTATATTAAGATGGATTCAAGTGAAAAAATTATCGCAGCCTATGTATTGGATTCCTTTAAAACAGGAGTTCATGTTATAAGTGCAAGTCGTCATGGTATGATCAAGCGTACCGAATTAAAAGAATTTGAAGTTTCACGTTCTAATAAAACAATGGCATGTATGAAGATTGGGGCTATGGACGAAATGATTAATGTATCTTTATCTTATAAACCAGATGATCACGTCATTCTGGTAAGTGAACAAGGCTATGGCTTGATGTATCCGGTTGAACAAATTCCGTTGGTTTCAAATAAATCCAAAGGTGTGAAGGCGATGAATCTATCAAAGGATGATTGCATAGCTTCTATTTGTGTTAGTCAAAATCGTGAGGAACAAGTCTTAGTTTCTACGACAACCCTTTCTTTAAAGCGTATGAAACAAACGGAGATTGCGGCATTAAATCGTCCGGCGAAAGGAAATCGTATTTGTAAGTTAGTGAAGTCCAATCCGAATGTGATATTAAATGTACATATGGTTGATTTAAATACACCATTTGAAATTTATGCAGAAGATATTATGCGCTTTGAGGCCAAAGAAATCAGTTTGATGAATGCCCAATCCACATTCTCTTCACCACTAGGCAAAGTAGACAAGTTTGAGTGGGTCTCACCACTTGAAAATATTACGGATGGTTCTTGGGTCAAACAAGATGATTTTGAACAACCCTCTTTATTTGATGAGGAAAAAGCATGAGTAAACAACAAGCTAATTTAGTATGCCTTTTGGTTGCGGCCATTTGGGGTGGCGGTTTTATTGCGACCGATGCAGCTTTGCAAACATTTGATCCTTTTACTGTTTTAATGATTCGTTTTATTGGCGCTAGCATCGTTAGTATTATTGTATGTTTAGTCAGTCGTGCAAAGATTTCTAGGGAAGCCTTATTTCGTGGAAGTATTTCAGGTGTTTTAATGTACTTTGCTTTTGCGTTTCAAACCTTTGGCTTATTCTTAACGAATACAGGTCAAAATGCCTTTTTAACAGCTGTCAACGTCGTTCTTGTACCCTATATTGTATGGTTATTATGGAAAAATAAACCGAGCAATCGTCAACTTGCGGCAAGTGTTGTTTGTCTTGCAGGAATTGCCTGCCTAAGCTTATCTAAAGGGTATTTCTCATTTAGTTTTGGCGATAGTCTATCTTTAGCATGTGCCTTCTTCTTTGCGTGTCACATCATATCTTTAGAGTATGCGACAGAAAATTCGAATTCAATTGCGATCAATGCTGTACAAATGAGTGTTGCGGCTATCCTTTCGATTCCACTAGCCTTAAGTTTAGAAACGATACCACAAACAATCACTGCACATGCGTACATGAGTTGTGCTTATATGATCATAGTAGCAACGTTCTTGGCATTTCAACTTCAGACTTTGGCACAAAAATATACAGATGCATCAAGTGCGAGTGTTCTTTTATGTACAGAATCCTTATTTGCGAATGTATTTGGATTTTTATTGTTGCATGAAGAGAAAAGTCCAATTATGATTTTAGGGGGACTTTTGATCTTTGTTTCCGTTATTTTAACGGAATATAGTGGTCAATTCATATTGTCAAAACCCCAAAAAGATAGTAAAATAGATGAGTAGATAGTGAGGTTGACTAAAATATGGGTGTATCAATTTTTTATACGATAGTGGGAGCCATCATTGGTGGCTTGGTTACTTTCTACTTCACTCGTAAGAAGTTTGAAAAAGAAATTAAAGAAAATCCACCTATTAATGAAAAGATGATTCGTGCAATGTTCTTACAAATGGGACGTAAACCTAGTGAAGCACAGATTCGTCAAATCATGAAATCGGTAAACGCAAACCGTAAATAATGATAAAGTGTCTTATGACACTTTTTTTCTTTTCCTAGGTTGTTTGTGTAATGAAAGTTTTGGTTATATATTAGTAATAAATAAGTTATTGTTTTAGAAGAGGTTAATCTGAAAATAAAATTTATAAAAACAAGAAGTTAGAAGTACAAAAGGGTGCAA